>ULNX01055420.1_pt1 | contig 60018 bp, 63 predicted proteins | sample 1952061 | NCBI WGS metagenome assembly ULNX01 (sample SAMEA4835588, study PRJEB28245) | human gut metagenome | biome: gut microbiome; material: fecal sample | place: Denmark | collected 2008 | reverse complement strand
ATTTTTATAATTATATTTTATATATTAGAAATTCTTAAGAAATTATAAAACAACAAATTATATATCTTTTTTATAAAAATGTCTTAAAATCCATTTTCATTTCTATAGAAACGTATTATAAATAAAAAACAAGACTCTCAATTTTGAAGAGAAAGTCTTGTTTTTTGGTCAGTAATTTTTTACTTAATGATATACTTGGCAAGTTCTTTAGCTGCTCTTGCGGATTCCAATTTGCCACACTCAATGTTTCTGCGTACAATTGGCAAATTGCGCATATATTTTGCATTAACCATACTGCGTATGGCTTTGGGTTTAGACTGCATTGGCTCGTCTAAACAAGAGTTCCGGACCATTTTTTTAGGTTTATTGCTCATGTCAAACACCTCGCTTAAGTTTACGGTGACTTCTCATCATTGTTACGTAACTTTCTCTCTTTAGTTTATCTGCTTCTTCTAAGTGCTTTTGGAGTTCTGGTATTGCTTCTTTTTCCATCATCAATAATTCCTGGTACTTTGGAAGTTTTATTTCCATTGTTCCACATTCTATTTTGGGTTTGGGTAAAGTTTTCATTTGTACTACCTCCACTAAATTTAGTCTGAATATGTTTCATCTGCTAATCTCATTGTCCTATGTAATTCTACTCGGTATTGCTTAGCTGAACGTGATATTCTCTCGTTTATACGTTCTGCAGTATGAACACCTAACCTTTCAATTCGAATAGTTCTGCCTTGACAAGATTTCTTTTTAAGAAGTGAACCACAGCTGTACTTCTTTTTCAACTCATCAAAAGTTCCCATTAGAATTTACCTTCCACTAACATATGTTCAAATTGCTTTTTTACTGCTGCATTATTTGCTTCTGTCTGAATTGATATTTGGTTTTCAAGAAAATAAGCTGCTTTTGATGATACCTGTCCTTTAGGTGGTTCAATAATTTTTATTGTACTGCTGGATTGCAGAAGTTCTTTAGGTATAAACCGTACTTTTGCTTCAGCATCATTCTCACGTTGCTTTTTGCATTTTTTAGCTAGTTTTCTGTTCGTTTTGGCTATCTTTTCAGGATCAGCAGGAATAACTTTTGTACCTTTTATTAGAACTCCTGGACATAACTCCCGCATTTTTCCATTAGGTAAGTGGATATACCTTTTGGGGCGTATAATTTTCATTAATAATAGTCTTCTTACAGTACGGACACGAAATAGTCTTTGGGGGAGTCTCTTCTGTATCATGGTTAATGATAAAATTACTGCACTCAGGACATGTGAATTGATATTCCATATGAACCTCCTATTTCCTTTTACGATGTCGACTCATCATGGTCCTATGGCTTTCCATCTTTAGCTGATTAGCTTCGTTAAGTTCTTTTTGCAATCTTGGTAAAGCTCTTTTTTCACTAGCAATAAGTTCACCATACCGCGGAACATGTACTGTAGCAACTGTAAAAAAGATTTTTGGCTTTTCACTTGTTTTCATTATATTTTTCCTCCATGCATTATTTCAGCCGCAACCATGTGTTTTTGCCCAAAGCATAGTTTCCAAATCATTCTGACGCTGAACCTCAGATTTTCTGATAGATTCTGCATCCATTTCTCTGATTATCTGGGGATCGGTAATTATGCTTTTTGCACCTTCTATTGGAATTGCTGGACACGATTTCCGAATTTCTCCGTTAGGTAAATGGATATACTTCTTCTGACAAATAATTATCATAAATGTTTCCTCCTAATTTAAGGTTGTAAGCAAGTAAGCTGACCTTCTTACTAACTTATGGCTTTGTTAGTGCTGAACACGAATATCTGCAAATTCTGCATTATTCCACTAACCCGAATTATATATAAACAGGCTAAGTGCCTGGAATTTATGGATTTATATTATCATCTTTTATGTAAAATGTCAATTATACTATTGTTATACAAAAATAACCCTGGGCTTCGTAAGTTTCCAGAGTTTCGTAATTGACCCAAGGCTTTATTAGTTTCTTGGATACCGCTCACATATAAATTTGCAAATTTTTATAAATTTCTATTTCTTTTATTTTTTCATTATCTTGGTAGTTAATTCTTTCAATATTAATTCCTCTATTTTTCATTCCTTCTATCATTGCCTCGCTAAATTTAGATACAAATACGGGAGCTATACTATGAGCTATTATCGTTGTATTTTCATTTATTAAACCTAATTCTAGAATATTTTATATCCCATATAATCAAGCTCATTATATACTATATTTTCTAAATTGTGAGTTAAATCATATCTGTTATCCATACATCTAATTGAATTTAATGCAACATCCTCATTGTATATCTTTAAATAATATGCCAACTCACTTTTAGTTCTTGTTGAATACTGCTTTATTGTTTCAATTATATATGCTTCTTTTAAATAGCTTAAATATTTAATAATAGTATTTATTGAACAATTTTCATGTTTTTGTTGTATATAATCATGAATTGATTTAGCTGAAATTATTCTACCATTTGAACACAAAATAAAATTAACTAAATTCCTAAAAATACCTTCTTTCTAAATATGGTATCTATTTATTAAGTCATTTATTACTATTGTATCGTCTAAATCATTTAAATATCGCAACTGTGCATCTTCTGAGTCAAATTCAAATCTTTTTGGAAATCCTCCCCAAATAAGATAATCTGTTACAGAACATTCTTTCCCTAGCTCTTTTGTATATTCCAGTATTTCTTTATATACAAACGGTCTTACCTTAAATGAAACATATCTTCCACTTGATTCTAGTGAAAGATCTTTTCTTTGTCAAGCAAATTTTTTAGTTTAGTGAAAGCTTTTTATTTTTCAACAAAATCTTTCAAAATTTATCATTATAATATTATTTATTTTTTAATTATAATTTAATTCCTCCCACTTAAATTCCGGTAACCGTCTCTTTCATGCTCGATTTCTGATTTTATCTTATTCATTACTCCCGAAAATTCAACTATAAAATCACTTGATTTTCCATTAAATGATAATCTACCATTTTCATCTATTTGCTCTGCACTTATAAATTTAGATTTTCTTTTTCCATTTAACATCACGAATTCCATTTTGATATGATATACCACCACATATAACCTTACCATTTACCGGAACGCAATCACCAAACACACCCATTGGTTTATCAGATATTTCTACCTTTCTAATCAAATAAAAAACCTCCTTTAGAAATATATTCTTAAACATTATTTCCAAAAAAGGTTATTTACATGTACAAATTCTTTAGCTCTTCCATTATCATCAATATCAACATCATCACTTTCGCATATTATGAATTGTTCATCAATATCATTTTTATATACATGCAATCCTGATGGTAAAAAATAATGACTTATTTTTCCTCCTACTTTTCTTTTGTCTGGACATCTTTCACATCTTTTGCATCTTTTGCTCTTTCTTGTATACATTCATTAACTACGGCTTTTATACTTTCTTGATCTGCATGTCCACCCCAGAAACCACTTCCTTCATCTAATTGTCCACCAGACCATCCTCCTGGAAATCTTTCATTTAAAGTTTGAATTATTTCAGTTGTACCGAAAAAATTTGTTTCTCCATCTCCACTTGTTATTAACAAATTATCATACTTTCCATATAATCTATCTGTAATAGTTGATGCTTTTGAATGTGGTAAATCTACTTGAATATAATCTCTTTTTTCCGTTATTTCTCCTAATGCATCCACTGCCTCTTGTGCTTGTATTTCCATTTCTAAAGTAACTCCTTGCATTTGTCTATCTCTCATTCTTATGTTTGCAATAATTTCTTGTGAATCTTCTGCACTTAATCCAAGCTCAGCTGCTAATTTTTCCATAGCTGGAATAAAACCTTTATCATTTGCAGCAACAAATTGTTCATCAATACTTAAATCTACACCTAATATTTTTCCAACTTGTTCAATTGAAGAATTCGGATTACTTCTATCATCTTCACCATATATATGGTGGTCTACATTTATTGCACCTTTTGAATCTCCTTGTAATTCAACTCCATATATTTCTTTTCCATTTTCTTTTGCTTCTTCTATTGATTTTTTTATTTCTTCTTCTAAATTTTCCCAAGAAGCTCCCCATGCTTGTCCTGTTACTAAATATTCTTCTTCATTTCTTTCTAACATTTCAATTATTGTCTTTGCTTCTAAGTCATTACTTGGTGTTATCCATAATCTTTTATTTTTCATATTTTAATCCTTTCCAAAACATAACTTACTATGATTTCTATTTTATAATTACTCCTTAACTTTATCATCATTTTTAGAAACACTTCCTTTATTCTTCCTTTTATCAATTACACGTCCAATATCTCCCAAAGTTATTTTGTCTTTAGACTGTTTTACACGCTTTTCTCTTTCATCTTGTCCTCCTAATAAGTAATCCAAATATTGCAATGTTTCTGCAGCATCTTGAAACACATCTAACCTCGCACCTTTAAATACACTTGATACATTTTTAGAAACAGAATGCACACCATCATAACTTGTTTTTCTCGCAATTGCTTGTAATTCTTGTCCTGAAATTCCAGCTTTTCCTAATTGTACTGTTTTTAATAATGCTGTTACAGTTCCTGCATATTTTAACAACACTTTTGCTTGTGATTTTGATAAACCAAATGTATCTTGAACATCATTGATAACAGATTCATAAAATTCTCTTCTTGCTTGTTTTTCTTTCCTACACTCTTCATTAAACTCTTCATAAACATTTGTATCACCAGTTTCCACATCAAATCTATCAAAAGGCAATAACAGCTGACTCCCAATATAATATTCTCCTTCGCTATCTATAAGAACATCCCAATATTTTCCCCCTGCCTTATATGTTCCATTATATTTTTCTCCATTAGGAAGTTCGATTTGTTTGTCTCCTAACGATATTATTTTCACATAATCACGCCATAAAAAACTCATCACATCAGATTCTCTTGCATTTTCTACATCTTTTGCATCATATGCATCCATAGACTCAAGTACTTTATTATAATCTTGTGTAAATCTATCCCCTTTTACAAATATAGCTTTTCCATTAATAAATTCTTCTATCTTTTCATCCATTTTTTCTTTTAAATAACTATCCTTACAATATGCTCTCATTTTGGCTAATTTTTTTATTATTTCTTTTTGCTCTTCACTTATATTTTCTCTTTCAAGCATTTTCTGGTATTCTAGTGGACAATAAGTTTCAAATGTACCTATCATTTCTAAATCATACGCTTCTCGATATTCTTGATAAATCTTATCTTTTATTTCTTCATATTCTTTCGATACATCACGCCCCACCATATCTGGCCCACTAAATATATAATCTGATATTTTAATACATTCCTCTCTCTCTACTTCTTCAGAAGAAACCAATTCAAAGGAACTAATATCATAAGGCATTTCATCGTATCTTGATCCATAATTTTTCTTAGCCCATTCCCATAGCTCAATTGGATACAAATATTGTCTATTATCAATATCTGATCCATGATTAGGCATTATTTTATCTTTATGATGGTAATCATAAAGTATTATTTTTGTGCCTTTACTTGTTGTGGCATACATAATACTTGCATAACCTTTTCCATATTCTTCTTTTTCCTTATATTCTTCAACTTTATCTATTGTTAATTGCATAAGATTTTTATTTAATTCTCGCATTTTTTCCCTATATTCTTTCTTATATTCTCCAACTAGTGATTCTGGTATTGATAATGGACCACCACTATTATCAATCTCAGTTAAATCTATTTCCATTACACTATTATTCCCATGTTTTAAATAATATTCTGTATTCCCATCATCTCTTTCATACTCCTCCGGGATATTTTCAGGATCAAAATCCGTTTCTCTAAGGGTTTTACCTCGACTATTGTAATTTCCCCATTGATGTAGTTCATAATACTTTCCGTTATATTCTATAACGTATTTCCAATCATCATTATATGGATTTCTTCCTCCATAATATGATTTCCCTTGCTCATATATTAATTTTGCTTTCATAATTTTTCCTCCTTCATTCAATAATTTAATATCATCTTTAATAAAAAACTTTCTAATAAACTTAGGAATTCTATTAAACAACTCTATCAAATATTTATTATTTTTTCCAACTCTTCAATTTTTTTACTCTTTTCTTCCAACGCATTTATCTTTGATTATCTTTACCTTTCCTTCTTATCCAAAGCCCTTGCAATCGCAGCCTTTATACTTTTAAACGAAAATCCATTTACTTTATCTTTTTCTATTAAAGCTTTACTTTCCTTTTCTTTTTTAGGCCCTTCAAACATAGGCTCCTCATGCAAAACTTCTCTACATATTTGTGTCAATGACCTATTTTCATTTTCTTTTACATATACTGCAGTAGAATAATTATATTGTAAATTTCTTTCTTTTTCAGTTTTTTTCTGTAATATTGCTTCATTTATATTTCTATATTGTTCTTCTAAATCTTTTCTTATTGATTCTTTTGAAACACCTGAACTATTAAGTCTCCATGCTCTATTCCATTCCTGATCTATTTCATATTGTCTAACACTTTTCGGTTTATGAATTTTTTCTACTTTTTCTCTAATTATTTTTTCTGTTCTTGCAATTTGCTCAGGTTTCATATATGTTGTTAAACCATAACTTCCACACAATTTTCCATTATCACCTTGATGTGTTCCAACTTCATATTCAACCATTTTTTCTTGAAGCCTAGAATTTACTTTTGTTATTATATCTTCTGGACTAGGAATACTTTTCATACCATTATTTTCACAAACCGCAGCTATACTTCTTTTTTCTTTTTCTGAAAGTTTGTCAAATTGTTTTATATATCTTTCATATAATTTCTTATATTGTTCTAATAAGTTATGAGGATTATATTTAGGCTTTATTAGTGTTTGCTTATACAATTCTGATTTTTCTGAAAATGTTTCAAAATTAACCTCAAACAAATTCTGAACAATTAAATCTTCTATGCTACCTGCATTCATAATCATTCTTCCTGCAACAAAATTATCTAACTTTTTACAATCTTCTGCCATATATTTTTGTCCTATAGTAACACTTAAAATTTCTTTTAAATATGCTTTTCTTTCTTTTTCTGCTAAAGAATACGATTTTCCAAAATCTTTACTTCTATCTTCACTTTTTACTGCTTCATCAAATGCCTTTTCTTCTCTTAACATTACATCTTTTACTGTATTTAAATCATTTACATTTTTTTCTTCAATACGCTCTTTAGTTTTAATATCTTCTTTTCTTTCATAACTTTGTGATATATCTGTTCTAGGATTAGAATAATTAAAATAAAATGTATCTGCTCTAACAGTTTGTTCATCACTTATTTGAGGTTTTTCTTCTTGTTGCTGTTTCTTTTCATTTGTTAATTTAACATCACTAATTAAGAATCTTAAAAAATCATAAATATTATTTCGTGGTCCACTTCTTCTAGAATCAATTCTTTTTTTTAACATATCACGAATTTCTTTTTGTTCGAAAAAATCCCCTCTAATATGCTTTAAGCTACTTCCTTCACGTTTTTCTAAATCGTAATAATGTGGAATATCGATATAATGTTTTTTCTTAGAAAATTTATCTATTTTTAATAAAATTTTATCTATTTTTTTCCATTTCACTAACTTTTCACTTTCAGCATTTTGCCTAACATATTGCATTATTAAATTACTCTGCTTATAGTCTATAGCTTTATTTTCTTGAAGATAATCTAATACTGCATTTAGTAATTTATTATATGCATCAACTACATTCTCTTCATTCACAATACATCACCCCTTAACCAAAATTATTTTCCTTCATTCAATAATTTAATATCTTCTTTAATAAAAAACTTTCTAACAAACTTAGGAATTCTATTAAACAACTCTATCAAATATTTATTATTTTTTTCCAACTCTTCAATTTTTTTATTCTTTTCTTCCAATGCATTTTTATAATCTTCTACTAAACTTTTTATCTTTGGAATTTTCCCATTTTCTTTTTTTAATAGTTCAACTAATTCTTTTAACCTAATATTTTCAACATTTGTTTCAAAATTTTTATTAGACTCTTTTACATCTTTTATATAATCTTCCAATTCTTTATTTTTACTTGCTTTTTGATTTTTTTCTGCTTCAGCTATAATTTTCTCCAAATATTTATAACTACTATCATCTATATTTTGATTTTCTAATGGAATATTTGAATCAATTTTTATGTTTTCATCATATTCAAAATTATCTTCTATGTAATTGATTGTTTCTTTTGGTATAAGATTATATTCCTCCTCTGGCAAATAGTCTAAAATTAATTTTACTTGATATAACATTTTTGCTTTTGTTAACATTTTTCATTTCCCCTTTCTATTATTATTTTAATTTTTATCTTTTAATTTTGTATTAACATTTACATATTAATTAATGAACTATAATATAAAAAGATATTTTATCTAATATCTGCCAGTTTTACATTGTTTCAAAACTTTTATGTAAAAAAGGTATATGTAATTTATTACATATACCTTTTCCTTTTTTATCTAGATTCAAAAAAGACTTGTTGATATATGTAATGTTAACATATATAACAAGTCTTATTATTTAAAGTAAAACCAGAGCTTCGAATCTCATAATGTTGATTTTACTATATAATCTTTTTAAGGAATATACTAATTACTCCCTTGCTACATTTTTATGTTAACATGATTTAGCTTATTTGTCAAGCATTTACATAATATTTTTATAAAATACTTTAATTATGTTGCTCTCTAATAAACTTCAACAAATCATTTTCACCTTAAAAAATTATAACTCAAAACACCACATATAAAATCAATATTAAAAATTTTTTTATACTGATTTTGGTTTCTTAAATTCTTTTCCTTTTTTCTCACATTGTTTTTTATATTTTCCTATTTGCTCGTTTCTATCTTTTCCTTGTAAATTAACCCATAAGCCATCTGCTTCTTCAAATAATGCTACTATTTCTTTTGTTCCTTTTACTATTTTTTCTTTATCATACAATTCGATTTCTTCTTTTTCTTCCATTTTTTCACCAACTTTAAGAACAATATCTCTAAGTCCTTCATGACTTATTGTTTCATTTGTGTTGTTTGCTAATCACATTGTATTGGATTATCTATGTTTTTTCAATATATTTATAAAAAAATATAAGTAGACAAAATTTTATGTTCATTTTGCCTACTTTAATTTTACACTAACAAAATAACCCTGGGCTTCGTAAGTTTCCAGAGTTTCGTAATTGACCCAAGGCTTTATTAGTTTCTTGGATACCGCTCACATATATATTAGTACTTTTTATAGTAACTTTCAATTACTGTTACTACTATTTTATTAACAATAGAACTTAAGTTCTTGCCCTTCAAAGTAATTTCTCCATTTGGCTAATATTAAAAAATAGTTATCATTTACAACCTTTAAAATCTTCTTTAAATCATTCATAGGAACATTGCTTTTATTATTTGCAACTATTGTTCCACCACTTTTTGTAAGCCAAATTTTTGTTGAATTGCTTGTAGGATTTCCTTTAGATATATGTATATGAATTGGTTCATCATTTTCATTTGACCAAAAGTATATCTTATATCCGCATTGTTTCAAATATATTAGGCACTCTCAAGACCTCCTTCGCTAGCAATTTCATAAAAATGTGCTGCACCTTGTTCAACAACTTTCTTAAATATTTCAATTTCTTCGTCTATATAATTTCCATCATTTTCTACTATTTTGTAGCTTGGCAATTCAAAAATAAGTGTATCGAACCCGTGTTCTGTTGGTCTTTCAAATACTACTTTTATTATTTTTTCTCCGTTTTCTCTTTTTATTATATCTGAAATTACAAGTTCTGTATTATCTGCATATTTGCATATTGTATGCATCATTTTTGTCACGCTCCTTTTATTATTAATATAGTCTTTAATGATATTATTTTATCATAGTACGATAGAAGCGGTCAAGATGTTAGAATAAAAGTCTACTGAAATGTTAATTTTCTGGGATTTCTTAGGTACGATAACTTTGATTTTGTGCAATGTTTGATATTTCATTTTTTGAGTACCTAAGGTTATATTTCCTATCCTCTCCTATACTAAATTTTCTATTTTTTTATTTATAAAAATTTGCAAAATATTACTGTTTAAAATAATTTTTTCTTGAATTGCTAAATATAAAAAGCAAAGCTAGGACAAAATCCCAGCTTCGCTTTGCCTTCATTTAAACAAGATAGTTACAGAGAGCTTAAACCTTTTCTACGATAACAATCCCTGTTCTGGTAATGTTATCATAATCGGGTTTACTGTAATTAAACTGCAAGACATCCATTAATTTTTGATTGCCCTGAATATAGCTCATCTGATCAAAAATATGATCATTCATAGATCGGTTTTCGGAATAATTCAGCCAAACTTCGGTCTTTTCTTCCGAATCTCCTGTTGTCAGAAGTAACAGCTCTGCATCAGCAGAAGGCTGTCCTCCTTCTACAGCCCGAGCTAAGCCCTTCAAGTACTTGCCGTTAAGAACAATCTTTTTTGCTTCTCCATAAGCGAGTTCTACAGTGAATGTGTTCATCTTGTCGTTACCGACCTTTCTTAGTTATTTAGAAGGCAATGTTTCCATATCTATTAGTACACTGTACAAATAAAAAAGAAAACAAAATGCAAAAATATAAGCCTTCCATAACATTATTATACTATATTATGTAAAATTTAGCAACTATATACTTTAAATTTAACTTTTATCTGTGACATATTCATTTTAAATCTATATTATATTTTTTTATTCTATTCATTTTTATAATTCAAAATATACACCATACAGGCTGAAAAATTATTTTTTAAAATAATAAGTTACCTTGAATATCAATTATATCGTTTATGTCGATTCTCGTGCCATCTAGCATAACAAATTCATTTGTATACATATCTATTTTTTGTATAGTATTACATATGGTTTCATATCTTCCACCATCTTTCTTGGAATCTGGAATAAAATAAGTTATTTCTATTTGTGGTTGCTCTTTTATTCTTTCTTGAATTAATTGGATTTTTAGGTTTAAAATTTCTTTTAATTCTTCATTAATTTCAATTTTTTTATTAGTTAATCTAGCTGTTTCTTTAACTTGACCTTCATAGCCTGTTAGTGCTGCAAATGGAGCAAATTGTGCTGACCTTTGCTCTAAAGACATTCGTGGTCTTTTCGAAACTGGTCTTGATAAATTTATAATATCACTATAATTATCCATTATGACCTCCTACCTGTGAATTTCTGTCGATTGTTGTTGCTCCTTCTTGAAAGTTCATTCCTTTTAAAATCGCATTTTTTCCATATTTCTTTTTTATATTCAAAATTGATTTTTGTAATTCGTGCTCTTTATGCTCTTTTTCTCGCTTTTTCTGTACTTCTGAATAATCTGTAAATAAATCTATTTGTTCATAAGATTGTTTTTCTTTTATTTCCGCTTCTGCTTCGCTTATTAAATTATTAGCCGAAATATAAATTCTTCTTGTAAGCAATTTTTTATTTATAATCCTTTCAAATAACTCAATAACCGCTTCTCCAATAATTTTACTTGAAGAAGTATAATGATCTAAATTTTGAGTCCCATGAGCATGTTTAGGAATATTTCTACCATATCTATCTATTGTAATTTCTCCATTATATTCAATATAAGAATCTTTTAAATTATTTACATCATATCCAATAGTTAATACTAATTGATTTGTAACTAAATGTTTATCTACTAAATCTAATACTAATAATTCTGTCATTTCTTTAACTATTATTTTTGTTTTTTCATAATTATAAGGACAGTGTAATACTTGTCCTGAATTTAAACTATTTGTGGTAGGAATATATGATTTTATACTTTTCATAGTACAAGGTTCATATCCCCACGCATGATCTATTAATAGCTCTGCATTAATACCAAATAGCTTAAATAATTTGTCTTCATTATTAATAGAGCATCTTGCTATATCACCCATAGTATACATATAATTTTGCTCCAATTTTTTAGCAATTCCTTTTCCAACTCTCCAGAAATCTGTAATAGGTCTATGACTCCATAATTGTTGTTTGTACATTTGTTCGTCTAAACAAGCTATTCTAACTCCAAACTTATTAGGTTTTACATGTTTTGCAGCTATATCCATTGCTACCTTTGCTAAATATAGATTAGTACCTACACCACAAGTAGCTGTTATCCCTGTTTGTGTATATACATCATGTATAACCTTAGTTGCCAAATCACTTGGTTTCATCTTGTATGTTGGCAAGTATTTAGTAACATCTATAAATACTTCATCTATTGAATATACACATATATCATCAGGAGAAAAGTATTTTAAATATATATTATATATGTCTATACTATATTTCATATATTTGTTCATTCTAGGAGGAGCTATTATATAATCTAATTCATAATCCTTATGAGTTTTTAATTCATCATCATTATAAGATTTACCAGTAAATTTATGTCCTAATATCGTATATTTTCTTTCTGAATTTACTTCTTTAACCTTTTGAATTACTTCAAATAATCGTGCTCTTCCAGGTATTCCATATGATTTTAATGAAGGACTTACTGCAAGACATATTGTTTTTTCGGTTCTGGTATTATCGGCTACTACTAAGTTGGTCTTCAAAGGATCTAATCCACGCTCTATACATTCTACAGAAGCATAGAAGCTTTTTAAATCTATGGATATATAATAATCTTGCATTGTTTCACCTCCTAAGTTTAAGAATACTAGTTGTATTATAACATTTTATTTTTAAATAAACAAGTGTTTGTATTCGATGCTTGACAATATAAAAAAGAAAAGCTAGCCTATTATAGACTAGCTTTTCTTAATATTTAAATATTGGTTAAAATTTTTGAAAATAAAAAAAATCTACTTTCATTAAATGCAGTTCAAAATTATTTCTTTTTCAAAATCATCAATAGAAGCAAAGTGTTTTCCTTCAAGATTATTGTAAATATCTTGGCAGTAGTTTCGCGTTACATTTTGGTTTGAATGATTTTTTATGAACCAATAAAAATCACGTTTATTAGGAATTCCGTCATCTTCCAAAAGGAATATTACTTTTGGAGCTTTAGGTGACATCATAAATGAGCCGTTTCCTCCATAACTTGCACCAAATGGAACATAGTTAGACTTTACGCCTCGCTTTACATATGGTTTTTTTGATTTTTCGTACTTAAATCCTTTTACTGTTATCATATGATTGTACCTCCTTAGTATTGTATGTAATAGGATTTACTGCATTATGCATACCAACTAATAAATATTAGTGTTTTTCAATTATATAAAATTTTTGATAATATGTCAACTAGTTAAGCTATAAATTTTTTAGTTAATCTAGTACTTACAAAAAAATATATTTATTGTTACTTATGGCAAAATAAAAAAAGCAGATTTTAGTCCGCTTTTTTATTATATTGTATTTTTATTTAAATCTTCTTAAATATGAATCCATTTTTTCAACAAATTCATCATTATTTTTAGTTTGAACCATTTGTGATAGTACTTGTTCTGTTACTTCTGCAGTTGGTAAAGCGTTTAGGGCTTTTCTTAAAGCATATACTGTTTCTAATTCTTTTTTGGTTAATAGTAAGTCTTCTCTTCTTGTTCCAGATTTGTTGATATCTATAGCTGGGAAGATTCGTTTTTCTGATAGTTTTCTGTCTAGTACTACTTCCATATTACCTGTTCCTTTGAACTCTTCAAATATAACCTCATCCATTCTACTTCCTGTTTCTACCAATGAAGTGGCAAGTATTGTAAGACTTCCTCCGTGTTCAATATTACGTGCTGCTCCGAAGAATTTTTTTGGCTTATGTAATGCTGCTGGGTCAAATCCTCCTGATAGTGTTCTTCCTGATGAAGGTATAACTAAGTTGTATGCTCTTGCAAGTCTTGTTATACTATCTAATAATATTACAACATCTTTCTTTTGCTCAACTAATCTTTTTCCTCTTTCAAGAACCATTTCAGCAACTTTTACATGATGTTCTGGTAATTCATCAAATGTTGAATATATAACTTCGCCTTTTATTGAACGTTTCATATCAGTAACCTCTTCTGGACGTTCATCTATTAATAATACAATTAATTCAACTTCAGGATTATTATAAGATATACTGTTAGCTATTTTCTTTAATAAGGTTGTTTTTCCAACTTTTGGAGGAGCAACAATCATTCCTCTTTGACCTTTTCCAACTGGTGAAATAAGATCAATTAAACGTGTGGCATATTCTGTTGGTTTTGTTTCTAGCTTTAATTTGTCAGTAGGGTATATTGGTATTAAGTCATCAAATTTAGTACGTCTATAAGCCATTTCTGGAGCTTCTCCATTTACTTCTCCTACATATATTAATGCTGGAAATTTTTCGCCTTCTTTTGGTTGTCTTGCTATTCCTTTTACCTTATCGCCTTTATCTAATCTGAATCTTCTTATTTGAACAGGTGATACATATACATCTTTTGGTGTAGATAAATAGTTTTCACCTCTTAAAAATCCATAACCATCAGGTAAGACCTCTAAAATTCCTTCTATTATTTGATCATCAGCATTTGTTACTTTATATCCATTATGATTATTACTATTATTTGATTCAGTATCTACTTTTTTTTCAGTGCTTGTCTCATTTTCTTTTTCACTTTTAATATTTTCGCTCTTTGATTCTTCTGAAAGAATAGCAATTAATTCATCTTTTTTTAATTTAGATACATTTTTTATACCTTTTTCTTTGGCAAATTGACGTAGCTCTACTAAAGTGCATTTTTCAAAATCCATAATTTTTTGCCCCCTTTAAATATATATTTTTTTTTTTTGAAAATCTTTTCATTAAGAACTAAACTTTTTTGAAATAATAATGAGAAAGAGAGAGGCATTTAAAGCCTCTATTTTAATTTGTAATGTCTATATAAACTCTTTCATTTGGTAAATACATACCAAGTTTTTCTCTTGCCATGTTTTCAATATATTCTGTTGAGTTGATGTTATTTTTTACATTTTTTAATTCATCATTTTTTTCGTTAGCTTCTTCAATTTGATTACTATATGTGGAAGCTTCTTGTTTATAAGAATTCAATGTTTGCTGTTGAGAAAATAATGTATATATAAAATATATTAAAACAGCTATTATAATAAATCTATTTATTCTTAATTTCTTTTTCATACGTAAAATCTCCATCACAATTTTTTTATGTTTATATTATAACATATTATTCTTGTTTTTCCAGCTTTTTTTTATTATTTTATAAATTTTTTTAATGGGAAATAATAATTTTCCAATAATATTTAATAAAAATGATAAAATACAGACAAATATCTTCATTATATATTTGCTAATAATAAGAAAATATATAAGTATTCCTAGGATTATACCTAAAGCCATATATATTCTTATTTCCCCATTGGTATATTTCATAATAACAAATATAATAATTAAGCCAGAAACTATCCAAAACAAAATATCTTGTATATATGTAATGAAATCACATGTCTTTAAAACTTTACGTTGAATTCTAAAAAAATCAAATAATAATCCTATACATATTCCTGTCAGAAAAAATATAAATACTGTATTAAATTGACTTAACAATAGTGCATTCACTAATTTATTACCTTTCTTTTATTTGAAAATTTTACCTAGAAAACTATTTTCTTTTTTCTCAAGGTCTTTGTCACTATAGCATAAACTTGATATATTACCATCTACAATAACTTCTTCAGAATCAATATTTAATTTACTAATTCTTAAATCTTCACCTTTTACTGTTAATAATCCTAAATGTGTTTCTAAAATTACAATTTGGTCATCAAATGAAAGCACATCCAATGCCCCAGAAATATTTAATTTCTCTCTACTTTCTAATATTAAATTTTGGATTATATTTGATTTAGGCGGTATATTTTTTCTATCCTCAATACTCATAGCTTTTCCACTCTCCTTTTGTAAAATATATTCGTCAAATTATCTTTTATTACATAAATTTAAATTTTAGGGGACGGTCCCGATTTTTTTATCAGGACCGTCCCCTTTATTAAATTTTAAGTACCGTCCCCAATTTTTCTAATATTGAGTTGGATACAGTTGTTTTGAATGTTATACGGATTTTTCCGTTGTTGATATCTATTTTTTGTATATCGTGGTAGTTGATTGTAGTAAGTATATTCGTTATTTGTTTTATTATTTGAGTATCATTTGATATTCCGTATCCTATTATTGATATTCTAGAAATGTTGTATATTAAAATTTCATAGCCTTTTAAATTAGTATTTATTAGGTTATTTATTTTGTTTAAATCACTTGAATTGAATAATCCTTTTATTCCTGTAGATTCATGTATAAATTCTATTGGCATTATTTCATTTTTTATAAAAAGATTGTATGTTGACATGTAATTTATGCAGTCTGATTTTATTTTTAATGTAATTAAATTATCATTCTTCACTAAACTTTTTATTGTTTGTGATTCTATTTTATTGTTTACTACTGTACCTTCGTCTTCTTTAAATGTTGATTTAGCTATTATAGGTATGTTGAATTTTTTTCCAATTTCTACACACCTGTTGTGTAATACCTTGGCACCTTCATTTGATATATCTAGCATTTCGTCATATGATATTTCTTTTAATTTTCTTGCATTTGCTACTTTTTTTGGATCAGATGTAAATACACCTTCTACGTCTGAATAAATATAGCATTCATGCGCATTTAATGCTGCTGCAACTGAAATTGCTGTTGTATCAGAGCCTCCTCTTCCAAGTGTTGTTATATCTGAATTTGAGTTAATTCCTTGAAATCCTGCTATTATTACTATTTTTCCTTGAGATAATTCATTTTTTACTCTACTTGTATCAATGTGCTCTATTATAGCATTTTGGTTTGTATTATTTGTAAAAATTCCTGCTTGCCATCCTGTTAAAGATATAGCTTTATATCCTAATTTATTTAATAATATACTCAATTTTGAAATTGATACCTGTTCCCCACTACTTAATAGAACATCCAATTCTCTTGAATTTGGTGTTTTATCAAGCTCACATGCTTCATGTAATAATTGATCTGTTTTTTTGCCTTGAGCTGAAACAACAACTACTATGTTATATCCTTCATCATATAGTGTTGCTATTTTATTTGCAACTAAATTTATTTTTTCATTGTCTGCTACAGAAGTGCCTCCAAATTTTAAAACTATAGTATTCATAATAAGCACCCTTTATATAAAAAATTTAGTCTACATTATTATGTAGACTATACTATATTATATTAAATTGTCGAAATTTATGTACCTATAAACATACATAAATATAAAAACAACTGCTATGATTGTAATAATGAATGTTAATAATTTTCCTATAAACTTTCTTTTTTCAAATTTTACAATTCTTTGATTGATTTTATTTTCAATTTCAAAGTTTTCAATAAATTCTTTAACTTCATCTTCGTCAGCACACATTAAAGAAAAATTTAATTCACGAATAAACGAAAAATTATCTTCATATCTAATTATTATATTGTAACTATATGCTGGTATAAAAAGCATTAATTCAGCTGCTCTACTTATAAAAACTGTTTTTATTTTGGAATATGGAATTTTATTTTCTTGAAATCCTTGTTTAATATATAATAAATCTTTATCACATTTCAATATTGCTTTATTTCCAAAAATATATACTACAACTAAAAATGCAATTAAAGCCAATGACACTAAAAAGATTTTTGAGTTAAAATTTATTAGTAAGAAACCTATTATTACAACTAATATACCTAACAATACAATCCAATTTTCTTTTATTTTTCTTATAGGATCAATAACTAAAGTCATATTTTCTTTTTTTACCTTAGTTATATTACAATATCTTCTATCTTTATTTCCCAAAAATATTTCTTTAAATCTCATAATTTTCTCCTTCGTTTATTTTTCGTTTTGAATTGATTTTAAATAACTTTTCATAAATTCATTTAAATCACCATCCATAACAGCTTGAACATTTCCAACTTCATAATTGGTTCTATGGTCTTTTACTAATGTATATGGACAAAAAACATATGAACGTATTTGACTTCCCCATGCTATATCTTTTTGCTCACCTTTTAAGTCTTCTATCTTTTCTTTTTGCTCTTGTTCCTTTAGATTTAATAATTTCGATTTTAACATTTTCATTGCTGTCTCTCTATTTTGAATTTGAGACCTTTCTGTTTGGCATGCTACAACTGTATTTGTCGGAATATGTGTTATTCTTACTGCAGATGAAGTTTTATTTATGTGCTGACCTCCTGCTCCAGATGCTCTGTATGTATCCACTCTTAAATCATCTGGGTTTATATCAATTTCAATATCTTCAGTTATCTCTGGCAATACTTCTACAGAAGCGAATGAAGTATGTCTTCTTCCACCCGCATCAAATGGAGATATTCTAACAAGTCTGTGTACTCCTTTTTCACATTTCATATATCCATATGCATAATCACCCGAAATTAAAAAAGTAACACTTTTAAGACCAGCTTCATCACCATCCAAATAATCAAGCTCTTTAACAGAATAGTTGTTAGCATTTGCCCATCTCGTATACATTCTATATAACATTTCAGCCCAGTCCTGAGACTCAGTTCCTCCCGCACCAGGGTGAATTGTGACTATTGCATTATTTATATCATATTTGCCAGAAAGCAATGTTTCAATTTCTAAATTTTCAATCTCTTTTTGAATATTTGATGTATTTTTTAATAATTCCTTTACAAGAGCCTCATCATCTTCTAATTGTAATAATTCATTCATTTCTTCTAAATTAGATAGCTCTGATTCAAATTTCAAATATTTGTCTTTTTTATTTTTTATTACTTTAATCTCTTGTAATACCTTACCTGATTTTTTACTATCATTCCAAAATCCGTCTTCAAGAGTTTTACTTTCTAATGTTTTTAAATCTTGCTCCAATTTTGGTATGTCAAAGAGATTCACCTATACTTTCTAGTTTAGATTTTATTGTTTGTAATGCTCTAGCATTTTCTTCTAACTCAATCATTTAAACACATCCTTTCGATGTTTTTAGTGTATCATACGACACATTTAAATTCAATACAAACATTAAATTTCTTTAATGTTAAAATTATTATAAAAATACTTCAAAATATTATAAGAAGCGGATATATAACAAACATCTTAGAAAAATTTCTGTAGTTGAAGTATAAAGTTTAAAGTAAAAGACCAACATAAAATATGTTGGTCTTTTACTTTAAACAAGAGCAAAGGCAGATGCTGTAAGCAATCTGCCTTTCACTCTTCTTCCTAGAAAAAATACATTTTAGATATTATTCTTCAACGATTTTTACCAAGAAGACCTCATCGTCGGAAGTGTTGATCACGAAAACATTATCGGAAATCCTCAATGTTTCCTTGACTTCTACCTCAATTTCCTTTGACTCCGCCGAAACAACAACACCTCTAAAATTCCAAATATTCAGGAACGCAGTCAGTGTATACTTGTTATTTTCTGTAGGTACTGCTTTTGCATATGCCATTGTAATAAACTTCGTGCAATCGCTCATCATAGTGATATATAAGCTATTGGACATAGTTTTTACAAATGTCATGCACCCTTCTCTGGGCTCGCCAATGAGAAACCGATCTGCCTGAGCAATTACATTAGTTCTTCTCACTTTCGTGAAAAAACCATTTTCCTTGGGGCAAATAAAGTTAATATCAGTCCGATAACCCACCTTAGTATGGCAGTAACAAAAACCGATATCTACCTTTTTTGCATCAAGAAGCTCAGTAGATTCCTCCACTTTCTGTTTGATTCTGTCAAAAGTATATGACATAATCTTTTTCACCTCTTCGTTTTTAGACTATATATAGTAACCATCTTCTGATGAAGTTGGGAAAAAAGAAATTGATGAAATTTTTTTGTACATCACTCCTTTAAGTATTATGTTAACATAATACCATGTTTTTCCAAAAATGTCAAGAGCTTTTTTATATTATTTTTATTTTTTCATCAATATCAATAATTTAGAAAAATTTCACCTTCCTATTTTAACTAATTTTTACATGTTTATACATGCATTGGTGAAATATTTGTTTATAAACTTTTAAGGTGATTTTATCATAAATTAAATACAATTATATTATGTCACTAATTGACATTATGTTAATATAATGGTATAATATAAATATGCGATTAGTAATTCGACTGCGCATATGCCAATTGGCATCCGCTACAACCGCCACTATGTGGCAAGGAGGTCACTCATGGGAACTAAACCCACCGCCGTAGTATCATGCTTCGGTATAATTGGAATTATCATTGCACTTTTATGCGGTGATAAATCCAATGAAGCTAGATATTACATCCGCCAATCTGTAAATGCCTTAATTTCCTCAGTAATCGTTAGTGCGATTGTTGGATTTTTATGTGCATTTATTGGTGGAAACATTTTTTCTACAATTCTCAACATTTTATCTAGCCTTTATGGTTTGATAATTTTTATTGAGATTTTAGTTTCGGCTATCAATCTTGATAAGAGAGAAGTATGGGGGATATTTCACTTCTTGAAGTAAATATTTTCTTCTTGTAGAGCAAAAGAAAGCTCACGGATATTGTTAATATCCGTGAGCTTTCTACATTATTCAAGTAACTATCAATTTTTTTATTCAATACTTACTTTTTATATAAGCAATATTCCAATAAAAAGCAAAAATGATCCCATTAATGATATTGATATTTCATCAATTTTTATTCTTCTATTTATTATGAATTCTTTGGTATTCTTTTCGTTTATTAATGCTATAAAAAATATAAAAGAGCCATTTTTATTATAATACAGCTCTTTTATATCAAATTTTTACTATATTTTATATATTAGTATATGGCTTTGTAATCATTGATATTACTTATTTTTGCCACAGCAATTCTTATATTTTTTCCCACTTCCACAAGGTCTTTTGTATTGGGGATTTTGGGAGCTTTTGAAAGCACTTGGCTCGTTAATTCGGCACTTGGTTGCACCACAGAGCACTCCGTAGCACTCGGCAAACCTAGCAGAACTTATCTAAAAACTTATCTAAATTTTAATTTAATTTTCCATAATACATATCGCTAAACATTCCATTTTTTTCTATAAGATCATCAAATTTACCATCTTCTTCAATCTTACCTTTATTAAGTACTATAATTCTATCACAGTTTTTTAGTGTAGTTAATCTATGTGCTATTGCAATAATTGTTGTATTATTTTCTTGTTTCATTTTTTCTATTTCAGCCTGAATATATTTTTCAGATGTATTATCAAGAGCCGAAGTTGCTTCATCTAAAATTAATATTTTAGGCTTTCTTAAGAATATTCTTGCAATTGCTATTCTTTGTCTTTGTCCACCTGATAAATTGTTTCCTCCTTCAGAAACTAATGAGTCAAATTTATCTGGAAGTCCATTTATATAATCATAAATATATGCTCTTTTAGCTGCTTCTTCTACTTCATCAATTGAAACTTCTCTATCTATTCCATATGTTATATTTTCAAATATTGTTCCTGCAATTAAGAATGGACTTTGTGGTACTAATGCTATTAATTTTGATAAATCTTTTCTTGTTAAATTATCAATATTCTTATCATCAACAATTATTGTTCCATCTGCTTTTTCTAACTTGCAAATAGATTTTATTAATGAAGATTTACCACAGCCTGAAGGTCCAGCAATTCCAAGATACATTCCTTTTTCTATATCTATATTAAAGTTATCCAAAATGATTTTATCTTCATTTTCAGAATAATGGAAAGTAATATTTTCCATGTTTATAATCTCATTTGTTGATTTATTTTCTGATTTTGTTTTTATAGGTAAATATGAGAAATCATTTTCTATTTCTACCATTTTAAAGAAATCAGTTGCTAAAACTGTACATTCAGAAACTTCATCAAATATTCTATGCAATTCCTCTAACGGTCTTAGTAATTGATTAAAACATAAATATGCAGTTAATACAGCACCTACTGAAATTATATTTTTAGTTGCTAGATAAGTAGAAATTCCAATTACTAACACTGTAAATACAGCTTGATTAATAAATTTTAAACAATCATACATTGCCATCGCTTTATGATGTTTCATTTCTTTTGCTCTTAAAAACTCACCCTTATCATCAAATCTTTTAGTTTCAAAGTCTAAACTATCGCAAATTCTTATAACTTCAATACCATTTATAAGTTCAACTATAGTTCCATCCATTCCTGATTTACTTTCTAATAGTTCAACCCTAATACCTTTTTGACTTTTTATTTGTTTTAATACAATAAATACTCCGATAGGTATAACTAGCAACATAGGCATAGCTAATGTCATTGGTAATGTTAAAAATATAGTTATAATTGCAGCAATTGCATTAAATATTGCTGGTGCAAAATCCATAAACAACAATTTTTCTAATTTAATAGTTCCATCTAAACACCTATTAAGTCTTCCATGAATATTTCCAGTCATATTCTTTCTAAAATAAGAAAGCGGAGCCATTAATAATGACTTTATTACCATTCCTCTTGCTTTCTTTTCTGTTCTTGTTGCTGTATCTTCAACTAATACTCTTCTAAATATTTTTATTACTTCATTTACTACATTTACTATTAATATAAAAACTAAAAAAGGAATTACTTTATTAAATGATATTTCATTCTTAGTTAATATATCATCTGTAAGCCATCCTATTGCTTTTGGTGTCATTTGAGCAAGTGCAGCAGAAACTATCATTATAATAATTATTAAAATAAATCTTAATTTCTGTTTTGTATCTAACAATTTATATATTTTCTTCAATACTTTTATTAAATTATTTCTTTTCATAACAACTCCCCTTTCAAATCTCTTTAATTATAACATATTTTTATTTAATTTTCATCTAGTAAATCGTAGTATAATCTAAATATTAGCAAATTGCTAACATACGAATGTTTCATTGTTTTTATTAAAGGAGGAAAAATGTGAACACTCATAAAACTGCCGTTATTTCCTGCTGTAGAATTATCGGGTACATTATTGCTTTAGTATGTGGTAAAAAGAATTCGACTACACAACACTTTTTTACGCAATCGCTGAATTCTTTAATATCAAGATGGATCTTTATTGTACTAGCATTATTATGCATTATCCTTATGGGAGTAAATATATTTTCTATTTTACTCAGTGCTATAATATTAGTTTACAACATCTATGTTGTTGCAATAACAGTAACGATGGCAAACAAGCTATGCACTAATAGAATTTTTGGCATCGTTGAATTTTTCTAAAAAAACAGAGCAATTAATGCTCTGTTTTTTTATTCTATTAAATTAATTTTCCATTATTATTTTACTTTTTATAAAAATCTATAATTTTTTCTAATTCATCTGTTGTTTTTGTTCCACCAACTAGCTTTAATTGATTTAAAATTCCTTCAATTTCCTGAATATTTAAATTGTCATATTTTAGAATTGACGATATTGTTTTACTATCTAAATCACATTTAATTTTTTCAGCATATTTTTTCATTATTTCTGCTTTTGTATCGTAATCAGGCATTAATAGCTCTACAAAAATTCCGCTTTCAAGTCTTGATTTTAATCTATCATCTAAAATATCAATATCTTTAGGTGGTTTATTACTAGATATTATAATTTGCTTTCCAATTTCTTTTAACGCCATAAATGTAGATAAAAATTCAGATTGGATCCTTTCTTTGCCTGATATAAATTGAATATCATCAATTAGTAAAACATCAGCATTTCTGTATGTATCTCTAAATAAATTTAATTCGTCATTTTTTATAGCATCTATAAATTGATCTATAAATTTTTCTGTTGTAACATATAAAATATTAGCTTCTGGATTTTTCTCTAATATTTTGTTACCAATAGCATGAATTAAATGAGTTTTTCCAACTCCATTTTTTCCATATATTAGAAGCGGATTATAACATTTTTCCGTGTTTTCAACGACTAATTTGGCAGTATCTAACGCCAATTCATTGCAATCGCCAAATATAAAATTATCTAATGTATATTCTTTATTTAAAGTATTTATTTTCATATATTTTTCTCCTTATTTAGATCATATATTAATATGATTTCATATCAATAGTATTATTTATATTATAATACTTATAACTTATTATCCTTCTTATTTTTAGGATATAAGAAGTGACAATATTCCAATAAAAAGCAAAAATAATCCTATTAATAACATTAATATTTCATCAATTTTTATTCTTCTATTTATTATGAACTTTCGTGGATTTTTTTCATTTATTAATATAGTATATTTTTCACCTACTATAAAATTTTTCGTAGATTTTTTTGAAAACGATTGTTGAGCCTGATTTTCATACTCATTGCCATTAAACTTGTATTTAAAAACAGGTATATATTTACTAGAAAACATACCATGGTGATTATAGATATTAAATTTCAAGTATGTTGCATCTATTTTTTTAGTACACTTTAATTTTGAATATTGAAGCCACATGAAAAACAAAATTAAAATTGTTCCCACAATTATTGCTGTCATCATAATGTTTTTATTCTCCTAATTCATTATTTTTTGCTATTATATAAAAAAATTTATCATATTTCAAGCATTTTCTTCTTTATCTGCAGTAAAGCTATTTATTATATTTTTTATTACATTTCTCAAATCAAATTATTATAAAACTCCCCTATCTAATTTGTTCTTTAACAATCATTCAATATTCTAACTCATTTTTATAATTAACTTATATATTTAAAATATTATTTATTGCAACATTCCATACTTCTAGTGATTCTTCATTTATACGATGTTCTTCTCTAATTCTATTATATTCTCTAATACACATTTGCGGATAATCAATTCCTGTTTTCAATTCCCATTCTAATAATTTTCCCCATTTTATATCATCATTGTAAATAGGTGTATCTTTTATGGCTTCAAGAATACTTGTTATATCATATTTAACAATAACTTCATCTATTTTATCAAATCTATCTGTTATTTCCAAAATTGAAAATTGTGCACCAACAACTTCATCAGTAGTAATTCCTACTGACCCAGGATTTATATATTTTATAGACTCTCTTATAAAATTATACTGTTTATGTGTATGACCAAAAATTTTATATTTACACTTATCTATATTTTTATATGTACATTTATGTGATATATAGATTTTATTATTATCATCTAATATTATTTCTAGCTCTTCTGGTAAAGATTTTATCCATTCTATATCTGCATTTGTTAAAGATTTGTAAGTATATTCTAGATTTTTTCTTTGACGAATATTTATTTCTTTACCATTTATAAAATCAATAATATTTTTTTCTCTATTACCACTTATTATATAACTTTTATATTTTTGAGAATAAAATTGTATTAATTCAATAACTTTATGACTTTCTGGAAAATCTGTAATATAGTCACCGCACCAAATTATAGCATCAAACTCCATATTTTCTATTACATTCATACATTCTTTTAAAGCTCTAGCGTTTCCATGTATATCACTTAAAATTATAAATTTCATTAAATTCCTCCTAATAATTTTAATTATGCAAATAAAAAGAGTTAAATCATATATATAATATAATGTTTAACTCTTTAACTATAATCACATTTGATATCGTGGCTGTAATTCAACAATATCAATGCGTTTTCAACATTTGATATCTTAGATTTTATTTTTCGATGTCAAATTGCTGTTTTTACTATATTTAATTAGTAATGTTGATATTATTTATTTTTACCACAGCAGTTTTTATATTTCTTTCCACTTCCACAAGGACATGGATCATTTCTACCTACTTTTGGCTCTGTATTAACTACAGTTTTGTTAAGTCCACCTTCTTTTGGTTTAACTGTTCCATCGACTAGGTTTATTGCTGTATCTTCTAGTCCAGCTCCTGTTATTTCGGCTGTTTCTGTTCTCTTAACATTTTCTTCTTTCTTTTGGATGTTTAACATTATTTTAGCAACATCATCTTTTAATGCTTCAATCATATCATCGAACATATCAGCACCTTCAAGTCTATATTGAACAACTGGATCTTTTTGACCATATGCACGAAGACCAATACCATTTTTTAATTCATCCATATCATCGATATGATCCATCCATTTTTGATCAACAACTTTTAACATTACAACTCTTTCAAGCTCTCTCATATTTTCTGAACCAAATTCATTTTCTTTATTTTCATAAATTTCATGAGTTTTTTCTTTTAATTCATTTATTACATCTTCAGCTATTGCATTTTCATCTTTTAAAGCTGCAACATCTTCTATTCCAAATGAAGTTTCTATATCTTGTTTTAAAGATTCAGTATTAATAACACCGTCCATGTCAACATATCCATTGACCATTCTTTCAATAGAATCATCAATCATGTGTAATACATTATCTTTTAGGTTATCTCCATCAAGAACTTGTTTTCTTTGAGCATATATAATTTCTCTTTGAGAATTCATAACATCGTCATATTGAAGTACATGTTTTCTTATGCTAAAGTTTTTACCTTCAACTTTCTTTTGAGCTGATTCAACAGCATTAGAAATCATTTTTGAGTTGATTGGCATATCTTCATCTGCACCAAGTCTTTCATATACTTTTACTATTCTATCTCCACCGAAAATTTTCATTAAATCATCATCTAGAGCTATATAGAATCTTGATTCACCTGGATCTCCTTGACGACCACTACGTCCACGTAACTGGTTATCAATTCTACGAGATTCATGTCTTTCAGTACCTATTATTTTTAATCCACCAGCTTCAACAACTTTAGTTTTTTCTTCTTTAATTTTTTCTTCGAATTTGTCTTTTAATTCTTTATAATGAGCTCTTTCTTTTTTTATCTGCTCATCATCTGTTTCATAATATGTTGTAGCTTCTTCAACCTGTTCAGGTGTATATTTTTCCATTCTTAATTGTTGTTTTGCTAAATATTCACTATTTCCTCCAAGCATAATATCAGTACCACGACCAGCCATGTTTGTAGCTATTGTAACAGCACCATATTTACCAGCTTGAGCAATTATTTCAGCTTCTTTTTCGTGTTGTTTAGCATTTAATACTTCATGTTTAATTCCTTCTTTTTGAAGCATTTTACTTAATTTTTCAGATTTTTCAATTGATACTGTACCAATTAATACTGGTTGACCTTTAGCATGACTTTCTTTAACTTCTTTAACAACTGCTCTGAATTTTCCTGCTTCATTTTTATAAATAACATCATTATGATCTTTTCTAATCATTGGTTTATTTGTAGGTATTTCAATAACATCTAATTTATATATTTCTTGGAATTCAGCATCTTCTGTTTTTGCTGTACCTGTCATACCAGATAATTTTTCATACATTCTAAAGTAATTTTGGAATGTAATTGTAGCAAGAGTTTTAGATTCATCAGCAATTTTAACATGCTCTTTAGCTTCAATTGCTTGGTGTAATCCATTGTTGTATCTTCTTCCATACATAATACGACCTGTAAATTCATCAACAATTAAAACTTCTCCATTTTTTACGATATAATCTATGTCTTTTTTCATAACACCATGAGCTTTTAATGCTTGGTTTACATTGTGTACAAGCTCTGAGTTTTCTAAGTCATTGAAGTTTTCTAATCCAAATTCTTCTTCAGCTTTTTTAACACCTTTATCTGTTAATGTTGCAGATTTTGCCTTTAAATCTACTATATAATCATATTTTTCATTATCTTCTGCTTGTTCAACATTTTTAACATCTTCTTCTACTATAACTTTTGGTGTTAATTTTCTAACAAAAGAATCTGCTTTAGAATACAAGTTTGAAGATTTATTTGCTCTACCAGATATAATAAGTGGTGTACGAGCCTCATCTATTAAAATACTATCGATTTCATCGACAATAGCATATTTTAGTTTTCTTTGAACTAATTGGTCTTTGTATATAACCATGTTATCTCTTAGATAATCAAATCCATATTCATTATTTGTTCCATATGTTATGTCACAAGCGTATGCTTCTTTCTTTTCATTTGGTTTCATTTCATTTACAATTATACCAACTGTCATTCCAAGGAATTTATATAGGTTTCCCATCATTTCTCCTTGATATTTAGCTAAGTAATCATTAACTGTAATTACATGAACCCCCTCACCTGTTAAAGCATTTAAATATGCTGGTAATGTTGCAACTAATGTTTTTCCTTCACCAGTTTTCATTTCGGCAATTCTACCTTGATGAAGTATGATACCACCTATTAATTGTACATCAAAAGGTCTCATACCTAAAACTCTAACAGCAGCTTCTCTTACAACAGCAAAAGCTTCTGGTAATAAATCATCTAGAGTTTCTCCATTACTTAATCTTTCTTTAAATTCTGTTGTCTTATTTTGTAATTCTGCATCTGTCAATTCTTTCATAGAGCTTTCTAAACCATTTATTTTTTCTACCAATGGCATAACTCTTTTTACTTCTTTTTCACTATAATTAAATAATTTTTTGATTATACCCATTACTTTTTCTCCTTTTCTGTCTTGTGTGTATTAAGTTTTTTTATCTTCCTGTACTATATCACTAAAAATATTTTTACGCAACAAAAATCATATTTTTTTTATATAAAACATAAAATTTATTAAAAAACAATTTGAAAGAGGTAACTAATATATGTTTATTTGTAATTTGAGCCTAAATAAATCAAAATTAAAAAAAATAATTATATGGATCTTGGCTGCTTTTATTATTGTTTCTATAATATTTGGAATTTATACATTGGCCAATAGTTCAAAAGCTAATTTTGTTAATGATGATATAAAAGCTTCGGATGTTACAGAAATCTCGGCTAATAATTATACTAATGTTTTGAAAACTTGCCATGAAAATATAAATGCTTATTTAGGGAAAAAAATAAAATTTACTGGATTTGTATATAGACTGTATGATTTTAATGAAAATCAATTTGTGTTAGGACGAGAAATGATTGTATCGAGAGTTTCTGATACGCAAGCCCAAACTGTTGTTGTTGGTTTTTTATGTGATTTAGATAACTCATCTACTTATACTGATGGAACTTGGGTAGAAATTGAAGGCACTATTACAAAAGGGTATTATCATTCTGAAATTCCTGTGTTGAAAATAACAAAGATAAATAAAACAGATTGTCCAGAAAATCCTTATGTGTATCCGCCTGATTCTGGTTATGTTAAAACTGAGAGTCTTTAATGGTTGTCAAAAAGAACCGTCCCCATTGACACAGCAAGAGTTGTCAATGGGAACGGTTCTTTTTGACATATCTTTCCGCTTCTATAGTGTTATTTCATACTATTTTCATTCTATTATTGATTTTACTAATCCCTTATCTATTCTGTTTTCAAAAATATTTTTTAATACTATTAGTATAATAGGACCTACAAATAATCCTAATACTCCGCAAAATTTGAATCCTGTGTACATTGCTACTAGTGTAAATATTGGGTGAACTCCTAATTGTCCACTAACTATTTTTGGCTCTATTATTTGTCTTATAACAGACATTATTAACCATAATACTAATATTGCTATTCCTAATGTAAGGTCTCCTTTACAAGCTGATATTATTGCCCAAGGTACCATTACTGTTCCTGAGCCTAGTATAGGTAATGCATCTATAAATCCTATTCCTAATGCTGCTAGAAGCGGATACTTTATATTAAAACCTACCCAACTGTATATATATAATCCTATTAAAGAGATAATGAATGATACTAGTATTAATATTGCTTGAGCTTTTAAATATCCACCTAATGATTTAGCTATTCCATTTACATGAGTTGCTATTGACCTCACCCAAGTTCGTGGTAAATGATGTTCTAATTGGTCTATCATATATATTTTATCTGTACTTATAAAATATAATGACATTATTGTTATTACAATATAAAAACCTATTGTAGGTAATGATGTAAGTTTTGTTAAAACTCCTGTAAGAAAGTTCTTGACGATTTCAGAAATATGACTTATTAAGTCATGACTAGAGCTATTTATTATACTTGTTAGCTCTTGAGAAAGTTGAAGTTTACTAAAATCAAACTTCGTTGTCCTTTCATTAACAAAATTTTGTATTATATTCACATATTCATTCAGATTACTAAGAAGATTAGACGATTCCGAAATTATAGTTACTATTCCCCACACTAACAATCCAATTATAATAGATAGAACTAGTATCAAAATAAGCAAACTGCTTGTCTTTCTTTTAAAATGAAATTTATTCATACAAAATCTTATTATCGGCTCTATAAGTAAATACAACACAAAAGCTATTAAAAACGGCATATAAAATATAGCCAACTTAAAACCTAAGCATATTAAAGCTATTGTTAAAACAAGTATCAGTATTTTATAAATTATCTTTTTTATATCTTTTACATTAATCATCATATGTATATCACCAGTACTATTTTATTCTATTTGTACTTTTTTATTCATTTAAATTAGGGGACGGTCCTGATTTTTTATCAAGGACCGTCCCCTAACCTAAAAAATAATATATATTTCTTTTATTCTTACTCCTGAGCTGGATTCGGCAGGACCGTCCCCATTTTTTCGTTACTGTTTTTTATTCGGCATTTTTATGGTTGCAGTTACATATATTTTCAAAAGTATTTACAACTTGTTGATTTGTTATATCTTCATTTTTAGCTAAGTCTCCTAATGTTAATATTCCAACTATTTTGTTATTGTCAACTACAGGTATTCTTCTTACTTGATTTTCTGACATTAATTTTGTTGCTTGATTTACATCATTGTTTGCATCACAACAGCAAACATTTGTTGTCATTATATCACTTAATTTAGTAGTGTGTATATCTTTGTTGCAAGCTACAGTTCTTAAAAGAATATCTCTGTCTGTTACAAGACCAACTACATTTTGATTTTTATCACATACAGGAATACTTCCTATATGTTGTTCACACATTAATTTTGCACAGTCACAAACAGATGTTTCTGGTGTTAACCAAACTACACTATCACACATACAATCTTTAACTTTCATAATAAAAACTTTCCTTTCATTTGATGGTATGACAAACAGTAGTTGTTATTGCTTGCATACCATACATAAAATTAATAAACATTTTTGTTTACTATTTTTATTTTGTGTAATACAAAAAAAGATATACAAGCAATTTTTTGTATATCTTTTTAATTTTAAATTAATTATTATAATATGGATATGATTGACTAGAGCTGTAATTATTGCCATATATGTCAGGATTTTCCAATCCTCTATATGGAGGTCTTGGTGGATGTGGTGGCATAGGACCTGGCCCTGGCATTGGTGGATGTGGTGGTCTTGGTGGACGAGGTGGTTTATTTCCTTGCAATAATTGTTGAATAATCATAATTTTAATTAAATCTTTAAGCATAGGATTTCCACAACAACCTTGCCTTGTCTCCTCATTCTTAGTATCAGATTTAGTAACTTTCATATTACTATTTCTAGATAAATTTTCATTTTTATTATATTCCGCTTCTTTAGCAGATGAAGTATTAACATTAATATTTACTACATCTATATCCTGTTCAATATTAGTATAAATTTCATTTGCCATAATTTCTAGTGTCTCACTAGAAAAATCGTTACGACTCGGAGTATCACATACTTTACTAATCATAGGTTTTAAAATTTTGTATATTTCCGGATATAGCTCTTCATACTTGCTAGTGTCATTATAAACTACATTATTAGATCTATATGGAAAATAAGAATTGCTTGAACCATACATTGAACTATCATTATAATCAAATGATTGATTACTACTATTGTTATACAAATTGTATGTACTTATATCATTAGTAACCGGATACCCAAGAACACTTCTCATATAATTTTCGTATTCATTGTTAAACATATACTATACCTCCTAACATAGTATATGTTTAAATAGAAAAAATCGTGATTTTCTAATTTAAGAAGAATCTTCGTTTTATTTCTAAGTTTTATTTCTAAAACCAAAAGAGATGAACTTAAAATTCATCTCTAGTTTAACCTATATTTATATAATTATTAGTATTGTATGAATGCTAATTTCTTACTTATTTATTATTTAAAATTAAATTGCATTTACTAATTGCTTGAAAATATTTCCTCTTTCTGCAAAATTTTTGAACATATCAAAACTTGCACTTGCTGGTGAGAATAATACTACTTCTCCTGGTTTTGCAAGTTGATTTGCTATTTTTATTGTTTCTTCTAAAGTTTGACATTTTACTATTGGCATTTCTTTATTTTGAGATTTTAGTTCTTTTGTTACTGCTTCATATATTTTTTCTGTTGTTGCTCCTACTAGTACTAATGCAGACACATTTTCTACTATTGGTTTAGCTATAGGTGTATAGTCTAAGTGTTTATCATATCCTCCTGCTATTAAGACTATTTTTTCGTCAAATGAATTCAATCCTGCTATTGTTCTTGATGGACTTGTTCCTATTGAGTCGTTATACCATTTAACATCATTTATTGTTCTTATATATTCTAATCTATGCTCAACTCCTGAAAACTCTGAAATTGCTTTTATTTGTGTATCTATATCTACTAAAGAAGCGGTTGCAGCAATAGCCGCACAAATGTTCTCATAGTTATGAACCCCTCTTAATTTAACATTTTTTACATCTATAACATGTCTTCTTAATCCATCTTCACAGAATTTTATTGTTTTGTTATCATATATAACACCATTATCTAATTTTTGCTTACTACTAAACATTATAACTTTTCCATTAGCTTCTGACTTCATTTTGCTTGTTATTTCATTGTCTGCATTAAGAACAAGTATACCATCTGAAGATTGATGTAAAAATATATTCTTTTTACAATCTATATATTCTTGATAAGATTTATGAATATCTAAGTGGTTTGGAGATATATTAGTAATAACAGATATTTTAGGACTTACTTCCATATTCATTAATTGGAAACTACTAAGCTCTAATACAACTATAGACTCAGGAGTCATTTCATTTAATTTTGTGAATAATGGTATACCAATGTTTCCTCCTAAATAACAATCATATCCTTTTTCTTTTAATATTGCATATGTAAGACTTGTTGTTGTTGTTTTTCCATCACTACCAGTTATACCAACTACTGTTCCAGGACATAATTTTATAAGCATTTCTATTTCAGATGTAATAATAGCTCCGCGATTTGCTTCTTCTACAAGCTCTTTTGTATCAGGTCTGCAACTTGGTGATCTGAATATATAATCAAATCCTTTAAGCTTACTTAAATTATTTTCTCCTAATGAATAATCTATATTATATTTTTTTATAATTTCAATTGCTTTTTCATCTAATTTATCTAATGTTTTTCTATCAAATACAGTAACATTAGCATCATGCTTACTAAAATATTCAACTAAAGGAATATTACTAACTCCAATACCTATTATAGCTATTTTTTTATTTTCAATAGATTTATTAAATTCTTCTAATTTTCTGTTTATATATGTACTCATATTATTATTCCTTTCTTTGGATGTCCTTAATTTTTTTGGGACGGTCCTTGCTTTTTTATAGACAAATTTCAAAGTATTATATTTATCTAAAATATTAGAAACTAAATTGAAATTTACTTTTAAAAGTATTTTTTTATTTCAATTTTGTTTGTCTATTTTGCTTTTTAAATTATACCATACATATATTCTTTTTCAAGTTATTTTGTTACTTCTGAATAGAAATTATGTATATTTTTCAAAGTCTTGTACAAAATATTTGTATGAACGGAGGTGTTTTATATGTCTAAAAAGAAGAAAGATAATAAGAATGGTAATAAAAATTCTGGAAAAAATACTGAAGAATAAATTTGAAATAAAAGTCAATTAGAAGCGGATATTCTAATTGACTTTTATTTCATTTTAATAGTATATAAAAACTTTACATAAATTTGACATTTGTGCTAATATTTGTTATAATAGCTTTATGACTGTGCGTCTTGCACATGAAACGCTTGAAAAAGCGGACGTATTTCTACTGCACAATATAATTACTGCAGTATACAAAATTGCATAGGAGGTTTTTATGCAATTTACAGTGACATTAGAACTTAACGATCAGGAACTCAAGGCACTTTCCAAGGGAAATTTTGAAGAAATTCGCAAGGATTTTTTCCAGAATGCTGACTTTTGCAATTTTGTTATTAACACTTATGAGATCAATAATGAATTTCTTGATTTGGCATTGGCTCAGCATAAGATTTCTACTTTTAGCTTTGGAAAAATCTTTGAAAAGTTCAATTTGCTGGACTACCCGCTCAAATTGTCAGAATCCGAGTTCAAACAGTGTTTGCTCCACTGGAGTCTGCATGATGAGTATCAAACCATTGCAAAAAAATACTGGCAAGATTACTTTGAGACTATACTGCATTTCTTGGGAACATCTAAGGCAATTTTCACCGCAAAGAATTCGAATATTTCTGGTGATTGCTTTAAGAACTATGAAGTGACAGAGCCCAATATTTTCTATTTTCTAGCCAACTTTAAGAGATTGGTTTGCAATAATGATATTGTGGCTCTCCAGGAATTCATGTATTCTTCTAATCTAAAGGACTATTGGAATGACGACGGATTTATTATATCTGTATGCAAATTACTGGAGCCGATTTCAAATGAAATAACGATTCTGCCGATTTCAGCCGAGCATGTTTCTGCACTGCTTGAGTATGCCAAAAAGGATGATTCCAATTTTATTTGGGCTTTAAGCTTATACAAGACCATAACGGTTAACAATAAGTGCTTTATCCCGGATAACATACTTGAAGTGGTCGCATATCACCCTATAGACTTGGATGAATGCACATCGGCGTACAAATCTGGTAGCTATCATATTGGCGAAATGCTCGATTTGTATGATATCACATCGTGGAATACATTTGAAAGAGCCTTGCGCGAGAAACATCCGGACACTTTTAGCAAACTGCAGGAACGAGTTCTGCATGATGTGCATGAAAATCCTGAAGACTGGTTCTTTACCCAGTTTTTCTTCAGAGGATCTATTCATGATAAAGTCTCGAAGTTTCTTGAACAGAAAAGAGGTATATTTTAATTCCAGAATTTAGCAAATTCAAAGTGCTTTTCCATTGGCAATATGGTGAACTACTTTGTTTGTTAATATGATTACCGTCAGCCAGAAAGCAGTTGTTTCTTCGAAGCGACTGCTTTTTCTGTATCAAAAAAATTCTCGATATTACTCGAGAATTTTTATTTTATTTAATATATGGTTTTAGGAATTTTCCAGTATATGATTCCGCCACTTGCACGATTTTTTCTGGTGTTCCGGTAGCAACTACTGTTCCTCCCGCTTCTCCACCTTCTGGTCCTAAATCTATTATGTAGTCACTTGTTTTTATTAAGTCCAAATTATGTTCTATTACCACTATACTATTTCCTGTATCTACTAATCTTTGCAATATATCTACTAATTTATGAACATCTGCTATATGTAATCCAGTTGTTGGTTCATCTAATATATATAATGTTTTTCCTGTAGCTTTTTTAGATAGTTCTGTAGCTAATTTAACACGTTGAGCTTCTCCTCCTGATAATGTAGTAGATGGTTGTCCTAGTTTTATATATCCTAATCCTACATCATATAATGTTTGAATTTTGTTTTTTATTTTAGGAATGTTTTCGAAGAATTTTAACGCATCTTCTACTGTCATCTCTAATACATCTGATATTGTTTTTCCTTTATATTTAACTTGTAATGTTTCGTGATTATATCTTTTTCCTTTACAAACTTCGCAAGGAACATATATATCTGGTAAAAAGTGCATTTCAATTTTTATTAATCCATCTCCATTACAATTTTCACATCTACCACCTGTTACATTAAAGCTAAATCTTCCTTTGTCAAATCCACGTAATTTTGCATCATTTGTACTTGCAAATATGTCTCTTATACTATCAAATACACCTGTATATGTCGCTGGATTAGATCTTGGCGTTCTTCCTATTGGTGATTGGTCTATATTTATTATTTTATCTATGTTTTCTAATCCTTTAATTTCTTTACATTTACCAGGCTTTTCATTAGCACCATTTAAATCTCTTGCAACTGTTTTATATAGTATTTCATTTATTAATGTACTTTTCCCTGATCCAGATACACCAGTTACACATACAAATTGTCCTAATGGAATTTTCACATTTATATTTTTTAAATTGTTTTCTGATGCTTTTACTATTTGAATACATTTCCCATTTGATTTTCTTCTTTTTTTAGGTACTTCTATTTTCTTTTTACCACTTAAATATTGTCCTGTAATAGATTCTGGTACCTTTTTTATTTCTTCTGCTGTACCTTGTGCTATTACATTTCCGCCGTGAACACCCGCTTCTGGTCCTATATCTATTATTTGATCTGCTGCATACATTGTATCTTCATCATGCTCTACTACTATTACAGTATTACCTAAATCTCTTAATTTTTTTAGTGTTGCTATTAGTCTTTCATTATCTCTTTGATGTAGACCTATACTTGGTTCATCTAATATATACAATACTCCTGTTAGTCCAGATCCTATTTGTGTTGCTAAACGAATACGTTGAGCTTCTCCTCCTGATAGAGTTCCTGCTGATCTTGATAATGTTAAATATTCCAGTCCTACATCTATTAAAAATTGAAGTCTTTGGTCTATTTCTTTTAGTATTAGCTCTGATATCATAGCTTGTGTTTTATTTAGTTTTAAATTATTTAAATATTCTTTTATTTTATTTATAGGCATATCTGTTAATTGATTTATGTTTTTTGTACCTACTGTTACTGCTAAACTTTCTGGTTTTAATCTTGAACCATTACAAGCATCACAATGACTACTACTCATATACATTTCATAAAAGTCTCTCATACCTTGGGATTTTGTTTCTTGGTATCTTCTATTTAATGTAGGTATTACACCTTCAAATGGTGCTGTAAATTTTCGTGTTCCAGCTGATGATTTATATTTAAAATCTATTTCTTCATCACCTGTTCCATATAATATCTTTTCTAAAAACTTACGAGGAAGCTTTTTTATTGGTTGTTTAATATCGACGTCATATTTTTTAGCAATACTTTCAAAATACATTTTTGCCATGGTGTCGCCTCTTTTCATTGTACTTGCACCAAAAGCTTTTACACCATCATATAATGTTTTATTTTTATCTGGTATTATTAAATCTTCATCCATTTTCATTACATATCCTATACCAGAGCATTCAGGACACGCTCCAAATGGATTATTAAATGAAAACATACGTGGTGTTAGCTCTTCAAAGCTTATTCCACAATCTGGGCATGCATAATTTTGGCTAAATAAAAGTGGATCTCCTCCAACAACATCTACTCCTACCAAATTATTAGCATGTTTTAAAGCTGTTTCAACAGATTCAGTTAAACGACCTCGTATATCTTCTTTTATAACAAGTCTATCTACAATTAGCTCTATTGTGTGTTTTTTCTTTCTGTCAATATCTATGTCATCAGATAATTCGTATACTTCGCCATCAATTCTAGCTCTTACGAATCCTTCTTTTTGAAAGTCTTCTAGTAATTTTTTGTATTCACCTTTTCGACCTCTTATTACAGGAGCTAATATTTGTATTCTTGTTCCTTCTTTTAAGTTCATTATATTATCTATTATTTGATCTATTGATTGCTTTTCTATTTTTTTACCGCATTTTGGACAATGTGGTATACCAATTCTTGCATATAATAAACGAATATAATCATATATTTCAGTTACAGTTCCAACTGTAGATCTTGGATTTTTTGATGTTGTTTTTTGATCTATTGAAATAGCTGGTGATAATCCATCTATTGATTCTACATCAGGTTTTTCCATCAATCCTAAGAATTGTCTTGCATATGATGATAAGCTTTCTACATATCTTCGTTGACCTTCGGCATATAGTGTATCAAATGCTAGTGATGATTTTCCAGATCCAGAAAGTCCTGTTATTACAACTAATTTATCTCTTGGTATTTCTAGGCTTATATTCTTTAGATTATGTACTTTCGCACCTTTTATTACTATTTTGTCATTCATAGAATTGCCCCCTTATGAACTTTATAGATATTTTTAATTATTTTTTCTACAAATACTTTATGTATTATACAATAGTTTTTTATATAAAACAATAGTTTGGATATGTTTATTTTTGATGATATTGTGCTGATTACGCAAATTTTAATTAATTGTATATATGATTTACACTTAATTACTAATTTTATAATGTATTTCGTTTGAAATTTTAGGCACTTTTGTGAACATAATGAAGAAATAATCTTTGTGGTGTCAACTTATTATGTTTTTATATTGATGCATTAATGTCTGTAAGAATGATATATCTTAACATTACAAAAAATAAGCAGGTTTGCATAACCCGCTTATTTTTTATCTTTCATTATCTTCAATATTCTCTTTAGTTACATCTTCTTTTGCTTCATCCTTTTTCTGTTTTTCTTCATTTACTTCTTGAGGAATATTACTTGCTAAGCTTTCTCTGTATTGCTCTTCTTTGCTTTTTTCTTCTAACATAGGTTGAGCAACATCTCCTATTTCAATTTGAGAATCTTCACCTATTATTTGAGCAACATTTTTATTTTTCTTAACTAATCTACGCAATCTAATTTTGTCGAACATTGATAGATTTTTATTTTTCTTAATGTTTTTCATATCATATACCATTGAATATGGTAATTTTTCTTTTCCTTTACCTTTAATTACACTTTCTATATATTGCTTAGCATAATTCATATCAAAATCACTTAATAATGTTATTAATTGAAGGTCACATTTTTTTAATGATTTTCTTAAATTTTTTCCAAAAACAAATTTTATTTCTTCTGGTGTAAAATTTTCTTTTATATAAGCTATTTTTTCTTTTTTTGATCTTAGTACTGTTTCCGGATATTCTTTTCCTGTATTATTTACTATATATCCACCTTTTTCAGCTGAATAAACAATATCTAATTTAGGCATACCATTTTTTTGCAATGCTTCATTCTCTTCAGGATTTTTCTGCTCTTCATTTTTTGCGCCATCTTCTTTATTAACTTTGATTTTTGTTCCATCCTGCAATTCTATATCGCTCTTTAAATATTCTTGTAAATGATTTAATTCATAATTTAATCTTTTTTCGCTAAAAGATGTTTCATTTTTCATTTTTAAATCTGTAGCATAATCCCTAAATGCAAAAACTAAATTTGAAACTGCTGCATCAACCCTTCTGATCTCCATCATTCTGTCCAAATTAGGAATTTGAACACCACCTTCTAATATTCTTATATCAGCCATTGCAGTTATTAACTTTTGATATTCTTCATTATTTTCTGAATTTCTAGTATAGTCTTTATTGACATAATCTTCAGTTATTTTTTTTAATAGTTTATTTAAATTATTCATAGCAATATCCATTAATTGTTGATTTTGAATTTCTTCTTCATCTTCTTTTTCTACTTCTTTATCTTTATCGTCCACCGAATTTGATACATCTTCACTTTCATTTATTTCCTCTCTAGTATCACTTTCTTGGCTATTTTTCTTTTCTTCTTCTTGTACCACTTCTTCATTTTCTTTTAATTTTTCACTATTAGCAGAAGACACTTCTTTTTGAGCATTTTCCATAAAATCTTTTATTGATGCATAAATATTATCTCTATTTACAGAATAGTGTTTAGGATCTCTTTCATTTAACTTATTATCGGTTACATGGCCCTTTTTTACTTGATCTGCAAAATATATATTTCCCATACCACCTAACATTTTATACAAATGTTCTAATCCATCAGGTCTCTTTTGAAATTGTTCAAAAACTTTATTTATAAAATCAGTATCTAATGAATCTTTACAAAAGTTTTCAATATCTTTTGTTCCATACATTGACTCTATAAATTTAGTTGCAAATGGTGTAAATACTTCATAATCAGCTAAATCTGAATAAAATCTATATGTTGGATTTGACAATTCTGATTCATATGCTTTTAGTGGATATATGCTTTTATCCTCGTATTTACTTTTAACCATTTTCTGAGCAATAGTTTGAGCAACAAATTCATCTAATAAAATCCAACCATATCCTGCTAAATGTAAATTATCATTATTTACATATTGATCAAATTTTTTCTTTTCATCTTCTGACATATAGTCTTTAATATAACTAAAATCATCAACATAATCTTCTTTTTCAGATTCTTTTAGAAAATTCTTCTTAAATTTGTATGCATCACCAGTTTCAATTGTGTTTTCATACAAACTACTTATAGCATGAGTAAATTCATGAAATAATACTTCATCCTCAAAATAATCTTTTCCATCATTTTTTGCTTGTTGTATATTATTTTCATTTATTTTAATATCAAGAATATTTTTATCTCTATCAGAGTCAATTCTTGCGTCTCCAGACAGAGAATTATCAACAGAAATTCGTACTCTCTCCAATCTACTAACAACTCTTTCAATGTTTTTATCATTAAAAATTCCTATTTTTCTACCTTGATCTATATATTCTTGTATTTTCTTATCTAAATTAGCTATTCTTGCTTCAATATCCATAAAAAACCCCCATCATTTCTTCTTTATAAAATACATACTAATATTATATCTCTTCTACATATTTCTGTCAATCAATTTTATGTTAATTTTCAAAATGGGGATGGTCATTCCTAATCAAGCTCATGAGTAAGAATTACATAAATATAATTGTCAAATTTATTTAACCATAATACTTATTTTACAGTCAAAAAATAAAAAACTGGCATAGTTATTGTCCTATGCCAGTTTCACCAGTTTTTAATGCATCCATTCAGAAATCTCATAATCTTCCAAGTCATATCTCCTAATGCAATTTTTGAGCATTTTTTTAAATATCGAGCCAGCTCTGATTACAATACATTTCTGTCCACAATTTCCAACTTTTGCAAAATTTGCCCGAAATATAAGAAAATCTTCGTAATCTTTATATCTCGTTTCTTTTTCATACATTTTAGATAACAACGGATCTTTATCAATAATGTAATGCGCATTAGTTGGATGTCCATCACCTGAATTTCGGTAAAAATGTCCTGTTTTCAGATCAATGAACCCTGATTGATAAAACACTTTTTTTCCCTCCTTTTGGATTTGATTTTTTGATTATAACATATAATATTTTATTGTCAATCTTTATTTACTATAATTACATAATTGAAAAATAATTCCTGTGGTGTCAACTTTTTATGTCTTGTATTGTCATAAATAAAAATCTCAGATTAATTCTATCCAAGATTTTTTATACCTATATTCATCAATTGATTCTGTTCTATTTTAAATTTTCAACAGAAATTCAGGACCGTCCCCATTTAATTCTTACTCCTGAGCTTGATTTGGTAGGATCGTCCCCAAACTTTCTAGCTCTTTTATTCTGTCTCTTAATTCTGCTGCTTTTTCAAATTCCATTGCTGCTGCGTGTTTTAACATTTCATCTGTTAGTTTGTTTATTACATCTTGTATGTTTGTGTCTTTATCTAGATTATATTGTGTTGATGCTTCTTCTACTATTTTTGCACTTATTACATCTCTTACCGACTTTTTTATTGTTTGTGGTATTATTCCATGCTCCTCATTGTATTTCATTTGTATTTCACGTCTTCTGTTTGTTTCGTGTATTGCTTTTTCCATTGAATCGGTTAGTTCGTCTGCATACATTATTACATGACCTTCTGTGTTTCTGGCTGCACGACCTATTGTCTGTATTAATGATCTTTCTGAACGTAAGAAACCTTCTTTATCTGCGTCTAGTATTGCTACTAATGATACTTCTGGTATATCTAGCCCCTCCCTTAATAAGTTAATTCCTACTAGTACATCAAAAACTCCTAAACGCAAATCTCTTATTATTTCCATTCTTTCAAGAGCTTTTATATCTGAATGCATGTATTTTACTTTTATATCAAGGCTGGCCAAATATGCTGTTAAATCTTCTGCCATCTTTTTAGTAAGAGTTGTTACTAGTACTCTTTCTTGTTTATCTACTGTTTTGTGTATTTGCTCTATTAAATCATCTATTTGATTTGTTACTGGTTTCACTTCTATTTTTGGATCTAATAAACCAGTTGGTCTTATTATTTGCTCTACAACATTATCTTTGCTATGTTCCTTTTCATAATCAGCTGGCGTTGCACTTACGAATACTACTTGATTAATTCTTTGCTCAAATTCTTGAAATGTTAGTGGTCTATTGTCAAATGCTGATGGAAGTCTAAAACCATAATTTACCAATGACTCTTTTCTTGCCCTATCCCCATTATACATTGCTCTTACTTGAGGAATTGTTGCATGAGATTCATCTATTAATAGTAAAAAGTCTTTCGGAAAATAATCAAATAATGTGTATGGCGGACTTCCTGCAGGTCTTCCACTTATGTGTCTTGAATAATTCTCTATTCCTTGGCAAAATCCAGTTTCTTTCATCATTTCTATATCAAAATTTGTACGCTCCTCTATTCTTTGTGCTTCTATCAATTTGTTTTGAGATTTGAAATATGCTACTCTTTCTTTAAGCTCTTCTTCTATTGTAACAATAGCTTTTTCAAGCTTTTCTTTGCTTGTTACATATTGTGATGCTGGTGGTATTAGCACATGAGAGCGAAGCCCTATGCTTTTCCCTGTTAGTGGATTTATTTCGTGTATTTTTTCAATTTCATCTCCCCAAAATTCAACTCTTATTGCTGATTCACTTTGTGATGATGGATATATTTCTAGTACGTCCCCCTTTGCTCTGAATGTTCCTCTTTTGAAATCCAGTTCATTTCTTGAATATTGCATTGTTACTAGTTTTTTCATTACATCATTTCTCGCCTTTTCCATTCCCGGACGTAATGATAACATCATTCCTTGATAATCTATTGGATCTCCTAAACCATATATACATGATACAGATGCTACTATTATTACATCTTTTCGTTCAAATAGTGATAATGTTGCTGAATGTCTTAATTTATCTATTTCATCATTTATGGATGCATCCTTTTCTATGTATGTATCTGATGATGGAATATAGCTTTCTGGTTGGTAGTAGTCATAATATGACACAAAATACTCAACACTATTTCCGAGGGAAAAACTCTTTGAATTCGCTATATAATTGTCCAGCTAGTGTTTTATTATGAGCTAATATTAGTGTTGGCTTTTGAACTTTTTGTATTATATTTGCCATTGTGAAAGTTTTTCCAGAGCCTGTAACTCCTAGAAGCGTTTGGAATTTCTTTCCTTCTTGTATTCCTTTTGATAGATATTCTATTGCCTGTGGTTGGTCACCTGTTGGCTTATAATTTGATACTAATTTGAACATATTTCCTCCTTTTGTGACCCTAAAAAGTTATTACTATCAACCGAACAAATTCGTGTAAGCTGTCTTTTTATATAAAAAATTATATACACAATTTGCCTGTACATGAATTGGGTCACAAACTTTATTTTTTAATCTAAATAATACTGAGTAATACTAGATAAAATTAAATACTCTGTATTAATAATATTAGCATCTTTCCCCAAAAAAAACAAGGTATTATAACCTTGCTATACTACAATTGTATTTTTAGATTTTTTCATAACATACGTTGTATATCCCTATAACATATTTAAACAAATTCTAAATCCAACTTTACTTGATACATCTCCTGTGAATGCATTAATGAATGATGCTGGTGAAATATTTCCAGATGTTCCATAATATCCACAATGAGAAATATAATATCCTGTTTGTTCATGTGATGTATCTGTATATTCCCATAAATTTCCAGCCCAATCATAAATATTGTTTGATTTATTTTTTTCTATTGTTCCTGTTGCATTAATAATATAAGAATGTGCAACTTTAAAGTGAACATTTTAAAATTCACTTCAACTTTGTACATTCTTATTTTTATAACTTTATTCTTTTATATTATTAAATTTCACATTAATGGTTCATAGACATATACCATTTTCCATTTACTTTATACACATATACTGTCATTTCCTCATCCTTATCTCCATTATCCTCTGTTGTAGCAATGACTTTTATTTTAACTTTATACCCATCTGTAACATATGTTTTATTTTCATCTGCCTTATCACCTAATAAACTTTTGTAGTCTTCTTCTTCTTCTTTTAGGTCTTCATCAGACATTTTTTCCTTTTCTATTTCTTCGTATGATATTTTTTGGATTTTTCCATATGAGCTCTCTAATGAACTATATAGTCTGTCTAAAACCTGTGTTTTTAGCAATGACTTATAATTACTATAATTTTCCTCCATTTTTTCTTGATATTCAGCTGGTACCGTTTTTAAATATTCATCAACGTCTTTATTTTGTAATGCTGTCATCATACTATTTATTGGGTCTAAATATGACTTATCTTCCTTTTCCTTTTTTTCTTTTCCACATCCAGAAAATACTACTAAACTTACTAATAAAATACTAATTATTGTAAGTATTTTCATTAATCCTTTGTTCTTTTTCATTTTTTATCCTCCTTGTTATTTTATTACATTATAACTATATACTAAATAAAATACAATTTCAATACTATTTGCATTTTTTTACATAACTCCTCAATAATCTTTTGCGTGTCAACTTATTATGTTTTTAATTAATAATCATATACAAGAAAAATCAGGTGCAAACATACACCTGATTTCGGAATTCTAAGACTTAAGAACATTTACTGTACTAATACGTAATATCCCTTTGTCTCAGTCAATGGCGCTTCCGGATCACGATTAAAGTCAGCCCAGCCGGTAACAAATTCTCCATTATTGTTTCTCCAGGTAACTCGCATTAAATTCTCGTATGCGATACCATCTGTTAAGAGAAAATCACCTTTTTGTGGATAAGCACTTCCTTTTCCATATGAATCGTATAAATTTACAGAATTTGTGCTAACCTTTAAAAGGTACTTTTCTTTTGTCTCTGACTGCTGAAGTTTATACGCATCATAGTCTTCGGCGCATCTGGTTTGTTTCGTTTCAGTCTCGGTTTTAACTGTTTCAACAATACTTGGAGCTGTTGTTGTCATCTTGACTTCGTTCGTTTCGTTTGCGGTAGCATAGCTGTTTGGGCTGTTGTCTGTATTTCTTTTTAAAGAAATAATACCTGTCGTTGCTAATGCGATAGTGAGTGCTGCTGCAGTAATTACTCTGCCTTTTCTTATTCTACGTGCCATTATTTTTGACTCCTTTTTTTTTATTGCCATGAACTCATGACAACAATTTTAAATTGTTACTGATTAAATCAGCTTGTATATTATATTTTATCATATAACTCAATTTTTGTCAAATTATGTAAACAGTAAAAATAAAAGAAAAGAAGGAACACTTTCGTGCTCCCTCCTTTTCTTTTTCAACCGTCTTTTCAATTTTAACCAATGCACTCATAGTAGCCAGCGGAATTTTCGTTCCATGCCACATAGCCCTGAATGATTTCTCCCGAATCGGTCTGAAACCATACTTTTACCATGTTCCCATAAGTAATTTCCTTGTCTGTAACAAAGATATCACCCTGGGACAAATACGCGTCAACTTCTTCACTCGTGTTATAAACGCAAGTGCTTGTAGCATTGACTTTGTAAACATAGCCAAAATGATTTTCCTGTGCGATTTCGTTCTGAATTTCTGCGTACCAGAGACTGTCAGTTGATTCTTCGATTGCGGTTGTGATCGTGGTTGAAGTTGCAGTTGCTCCCATTTCAATTGACGTTTCTGTTGTTGCGGTCTCATTTGCTTCATTAGTCTTTTTGCATGCGCATAAAGAGATTGAAAACATTGTAGCCAAGGCCACACAACAGATTTTTTTTGCATCCACAAGTTTTAACATCAGTTTCTACCTCCTGTAAAATATTACAATTTTCCTCATGATGTATCGCGTGTTGATAGAGGTGTTTGATACATAACGATAATAATATTATATTCTGTTTATGTGTTTATGTCAAGTTTTATTAGAAATTTATTACATTTTTACTGTATTATTTGGTATTGCTACTAAAAATTCATTGTCTTCTACTTTTCTTTGCTCTCCTTCAAAATTATATTTTTCCCCCAATTGATAAACCTGATAACCTTGATCTTCCAATATTATTTTACTACATTTTAAAAATCTATCAATATCTACTTCATCCATATTCATTTTAATTTTTATTTCAAAATACGAAAATTTTACTATATCACTATTTTTAGCTATTTTTACATTTACAAAGTTTTCAACAAATTTAAATAAATCTTCACTTTTCATTTCTGTAATTTTTTGCATTTTAACCGTCCCTTATTTATATTTTTTCTAGTATTTAAATACTGGCACTATTTATTATATAACACATCTCAATTAGTTTCAAGTTTTTAATTTTTAGATAAGATTTTGCTCTATTTTACTATTTTTACAATTCACCATACTATCTTTATATTCAATTTTTTCAGGACCGTCCCCTAATTTTTTCTTACTCCTGAACTTGATTTGGCAAGACCGTCCCCGTTTTGAAAAGACCAGGACCGTCCCTCTTTTGGGTTCTTTTTTCTATTTAGGATTATCTCTAAAAACGTAAAAAAGATTCCTGGCTGGGGAATCTTTTTTTAATATCCGCTGTGGAAGTGATCTTTGGCCATTTGTATGAATAGCCATACCGTGAATATTGTTCCTAATATTATATAGATTGCTCTTAATATTTTGTTATCTACCATACATGCTCCTAGTAGTACTGCCGCATCTAGTAGTCCTATTACTAGCTGATGTAGCATTTTTTCTAATTTGTCTACTTGTTTGTCTGAATTTGCCATTTCTATATCTATTTTTGTTTCGCCTCTATTTACGTCTTTTACAAAACTTAATAGCTCTGTTGGTAGTTCGCTTAAACTATTTACACCTGATATTATATTTCGTGATGTATTCATTAATGAACCTTTTGAAAATATATCATTAAAAGTATTTTCTTTTATTTTATTTTCAAATACCATTATTAGGTTAATGTTTGGACTTATTAGCTCTAGTGTGCCTTCTATCACACATATTCCACGCATTAATAGTGTGATATTTTTATCTAGTTTTATATTATGATCTCTTAATATTTTGCTTACACTACTCATAAACTCAATTATATTTATATTTTCTATATCTTCAGTTACATTTTTATCTAATACTTTTTGAATTTCATTTCTTAGTTTTGTATGATTTATTGATCCTGTAGTTGTAGATATACTAATAAGTACATGTTCTAGCTCTGTTATATCATTTTTTACAATTGCATTCATTGCATTTTTTAATAATTGTTTATGTCTAGAATTTAATCTTCCCATCATACCCAAATCAAGAAACATTATTTTACCATCACGTATACACATATTGTCTGGATGAGGATCTGCGTGGAAAAAACCATCATCTAGTGCTTGTTTTATATAATTATTTGAAAGTTTTAGTCCTATTTCTTCTAAATCATATCCACTATTTAATAATGTTTGTTTATCTGTTACATTAATTCCATTTACATATTCCATAACTAAAACCTTTTTAGTTACTAAATTTTTATATACTTTTGGAACATCTATATATACAATATCATAATTATTTTGTCTAAACTCTTCCAAATTTTGAGCTTCTATTTCGAAGTTCATTTCTTCTTTTGCTACATTGTATATTTCATCTAAAACACTATTTAAATCAACTATTTTTATTAATAAATTTAAGTGTAATAGTCGTATTGCTCTTTTAAATAATTTTATATCTGTAGACATTATTTCATAGATATTTTTTCTTTGAACTTTTATAACTACTTCTTCACCAGATTTTAGTGTAGCTCTGTGTACCTGAGCTATTGATGCTGAACCAATACATGTTTGAGATATATTTTGAAATATTTCATTTATATTTCCCAATTCATCTTTTAAAATTTGATTTACCTCTTTAAAATCCATTGGTGTAACATTTGCTCTTAAATTTGCTAATGCATCACAATATTCTTTTGGCAGTAAGTCATATCTATTAGACATAATTTGTCCTATTTTTATGAATGTAGGCCCTAATTTTATTATGGTTTCACATAGTTTTTGTGGTGTAAAATCTCTTATTAAAGCACTATTTTTTAATATAGAAATAATCTCTATAAACCTTGTCTTTTCGTTCATATTATCTACCTTTTTCTAATATTTTCTCTTATGATTAATCTTTATTTTCGCTTTCATTATTATCACTATTTTCATTATTTGCTTCATCTGAAGAATCACAATTACATTCTTTATCATCACATTTTGAAGTGTTTTCTTTTTTAGATTTTAATAATTCAGAAAGCTCTTCTTTTTCTTCATCTGACATAGTACTAATTATATCTACAATATCTTCCTTAGTTACACTTGTATATTGAATGTTTGTGTTATCTTTTATTTTTTCTTTAATATCTCTTTTTAGCTCTTCATTTTTTATAGAGCCTTCTTTATATAATGCTTCACCTTTTTCTAATAGCTCCTTTTTAATTTCACTTGCTTTTTCTCCTGTTAGTGATATTGCTCCTAACCCCATTAATAATACATTTTTTATATCTTCTTTCATTTGTATCAACACCTTTCTTTTTTTATTGTTTTTATTATATATTTTTTTCTATACTTTTGTAAAGTATATTTTTATATTTTTCAACAGACTTATCTACATCAATTATATACTGCTGAACCAAACATTTTACATTTTCATCATAATATTCTTTTGTTAGCTTTCCACCTAATGCTTGCATTGTTTTTGCAGAACCTAAGTTATCTTTGTCACAATCTAACATTACTTCTTTTATTTTGTGTTTTTGACATATTTGTAATGCTAAATATAGATTTATTTTGTTATACCCTTTTCGTCTTTCTGTTGGTCTTATGCTGTATCCTATATTGCCTCCAAATGCTTTTAGTTTTTCATTTAATTGTAATCTTATGTTTATCATTCCTACTATTTTATTATCTCTTTTGCGAACTAAAAAATATGTTTCTGCTGGTACTTTTTCTTCTGTCATTTTTCTTGTTCTATCTTCTTCTAATTTTTTAAGCCAAGCGTCATAATTGTCTAGATATCTATAAAGTCCTCCTACTCCATTTATATTTGAATTATATTTGTAAAATTCTTTGATGTACTCTATGGCTTGTTTTTCATATGATTTGTTTGGTTGTATTAGCTCTAACTTTTCCATATTTTTTCCCCTTTCTTTTGTATTATGTGCTAAAAAGCCTTACAGATTTGCCCTTTAGTTTATCATAATACTTTTTAATAAACTTACTAAGACTCCTCTGTAAGGCTTCCTTACTTCTGTGTAGAAACTTTTCCGCTTCCTGTACCGCTCAACTTCATATTTTAGGTACACTCTTAATATTTTCTATTTTAGCATAGAGATTTGCTGTTTGTCAAATAATTAAATACTATAAAAAAACAAAATGAAAAGGACTTTTGAATTATTCCTTTCCATTTTTTGCTCAGATTATTTATACTTGATATTTTTATCTTTACGACTACCAATTGGATTTCTGCTTTTTACAATAAAGTCATCACAACTGTTACCTGTAATTGCTGGTAATCTTTTTTCCTGTAAGACCATTCTTCTTATTTCTTCAGCAGTGTAAAATTTTGGCTTTTTTTTCATAATTGAAATCAACTCCCAATTTTAATTATAATTTTTTGGTATTTCACTACCTGAGCTATAGTGAATTTATAATACTGGTTAAACCTTGAAAACATTATATAATTAATTTATCTAATATGCAACTAATCTATTTTATTTCTATATTATCTTTGAATCAATCTTCTTATTATTCACTTATTTATCCAACTACTTACAAAATTTGTAAATTATTCAGGAAATTCTAATATAAAAATACTTCCTTTACCTATATCTGATTCTATCTTTAAATCTCCTCTATGTAACTCCATTATGCTTTTACATATTGATAATCCAAGTCCTGCGCCTCCATTTTTTCTTGATCTTACTTTATCAACTCTATAGAATGGCTCTGTTATTTTTGCTATATTTTCTTTACTAATTCCAGGTCCATAATCTACTACCTGTATATACTTTTTGTCATTTATTTTTAGTGCATTTATTATTATTTTACTATTTATATCTGAAACATTTATTGCATTTTTTACTAAATTTAATACACACATTATAATTAATGTTTCATCTCCATATATGTTTTCAAGTTGATTGTTTATTATCAAATCGATATTTTTTGAATCTAATCGATTTTTTAGTGATTTATATATTTCGCTAAAAACATTACTTATGTTTACATTTTTAAAATCTAAATCTGCATTTTTCTTGTATGATAATAGCAATAATTTTTTATACATATCTGAAATTCTTTTTGACTCTGATTGAATATATGTTAAATATTTATCCTTTTGCTCCTCTGTCAAATTAGCTTTTTGTAAAAGTTCAGCATATCCTTGAATAGATGTTAATGGCGTATTCATTTCATGAGATAAATTATCTATAAATAATTGCTTATTATTTGCAGATTCTATTAAATCATTGTTTCTTTTTTCTAGCTCTTTTGACATTTTATTAAAGCTTTTAGCTAATTTTCCAAACTCACTATTGCTTTCTTTTAAGTTTATTTTATAGTCACCTTTTGATAACTTTTCCATTTCTTTTTGTATTTTTACTAATGGTTTTGTTAAGGTTTTAGATATTATATATGCTATAATTGCAATAAACACAATCATTACAAGCCATATGTATATACAATTTTTTATTAAAACTGACCTTGAATTATATATATAATCAATATCTTCTATATATACAATTGTTTTATCTTCCCCCATCTTTGTTGATACAAATATATAATTTTTATCATTAATTTCCTTTTGTTGAGCAATATATTTGTTATTTTCTGTTGTTTTAAATTCATCTGCATATGATTGTAACACTTCACTTGTTTCATATTCCAATTGGTTATTGTTATAATAATAAATTTTTACATTTTTTTCTGTATTAGACTTTTCTGCTGATTTAAATAAAATTGTACTATTTACATTGTACTTCATTCTATTTTCTATCTTTTCTACATTTTTTATTGCAATTTGAATTTCAGCATCAATATTTTCATCTAAATTTTTTTCTATAAGGAAAGCTGCTATTACCAAACATGATATGACAGCAGGTATACAGATTCCAAAAAACATTTTAAGAGATAATTTCATAATATTTTTTCCTTTCACAAATTATATTTCTAATCTGTATCCATATTTATAAACTGTAACTATTATATCATCCCAACTTAGCTTTTTTCGTAGTCTTTGTATATGAATATCTACTGTTCTTGTATCACCATAATAATCATATCCCCAAGCTGATTCTAACAGCTTTTCTCTTGAAAGAGCTAAATTTTTGTTTTGAATTAATACTTTAAGTAGTTCAAATTCTTGTGCAGTCATTTCAATTTTTTCGTTATTTTTAAAGACCTCTCTTTTAGCAAAATCAACTTTTATATTTCTGTATTCAAATACATCTGAAAATTTACCAGTTCTTCTTAAAACAACTTCTATTCTCGCTAATAATTCCATTGATTCAAATGGTTTAACAATATAATCATCTGCACCTAATTTTAAACCTTTCACTTTATCTGTTACACTATCCTTTGCAGTCAAAAATATTATTGGAACATTTTGTTTAATAAAACTTTGTGCAATTTCATATCCATTCTTTTTTGGAAGCATTATATCCAATAATGCTAAGTCTGGACTAAATTTATTTAATTTTTCAAGAGCAATTTCACCATCTTCAGCTTCATCGCATTTATAACCTGCTAGCTCTAAATTCATTCGAATAAGCTCTCTTATTTTTTCTTCATCATCTACAATTAAAATTTTTCTCATACTTACTCCTTTGTTTAGTTTGGTGATTTTATTATAATATTAGCAATTTAATTAATCAACAAAAAAAGCAATATTTAGTATGAGTTATTTTTAATTATAAGTAAAAACATAAGAAATATGTGATAATTCTTATGTTTTTACAAATTTTCTAACTGTTTACTAAAATACTTGCTTTTTTATTTATTCTGCAATTGCATATGCTAATAAAATTCGTGATATTTTTCCATTCTTTACAAAATAATATATATTTCCTTTTTCACTTCCATATACTGGTTCACTTCCTGGATATCCAACTATAATTGTATTCTCATCTACAGAATCACTTTTTAATATTGAATTTGATGGATATGCTTTTAATACTTCTTCTTTGCTAGATCCTATTTTTATACCTCTTGCTGTCTGTAATTTTGAAGTTCCATATATTTCGATTGATGTCATTTTGCCATCATCTTCACTATCTTCAAATTCATTATATACTTTTAGACCTAAAGATTTGTAATCTAATTCCGTTATTGTTGTTCCTGTTGCATCTTGTGTATATGTTTTTCTTTCTGGAGTTTCATCATATATATTTTCTACTGCTTTTGCACTTTCTCCAAGTTTAAATCCATTAATTGTTAGATCTTCATTTGAAAATGCCTTTATGCTCTTTGCTGTATTATTTTTTGTTATATTACTTTCATTTTTCTCATTTTTTATTTGATTCTCTTCATTGTCTTTATTTTCAGTGCTATTTTTTTCATCTGTTACATTATTTTCTTCTTGTTTTTCTATTGTTTCATTTTCTTTGCTATACTCTTTTTTATCCTTATCCTTATTTCCACATCCTGTTATAGCTAGCATCATACTTAATACTACAAGTATTGCTAAAGTATACTTTAATATTTTTTTCATATTAATCATCCTCCTCTTTTGTTTTTATTATAAAAAATAGTTATTTCAGCTTTTTATAAAAGTTGTAACAAAGTTGTAAATTAATTTTACCATTAAAATTTTTTGATGTAAATATTAATTAATTTCACATTATTTTATAAAATCAATTTCTTCCCAATCACTTTTTCTTTTATATCCAATTTTTTCATAAACATGATTACTTATTGGATTTGAGTCATCTGTATACAAAACACAATATTTATCTCCACTATCTAATAATTCTTTAGATATCCTATATATTAAATTATATGCATAACCTTTGCCTCGCTCTTCTGGCGGGGTATATACTGCACTTACACATTTTCCATACTTCATAATTCTGCTTGTTGTTGCCTGACATACAATTTTACCATCTTTTTCCAGAACATAATATCCTTTTTCTAAATATGAATTAAATTTTTCTTCTGCTTTTTTATCATCACATTCTTGTCTTACTGCTTTAATTATGAAATCTTTAATATATTTTTTTAATGTTGTTTTGTCATTCAATGTTGCTTTTCTATATGTAATATCATTTAGTAATCTTCCATCTGCTATGTTTTCTAATAACAATATTCTTAGTCTATTGTGTATTTTATGTTTCATATTGCTTAATTGGCAATAATATTCTGTAAATCTACTTGCTACATCTTTTTGTGCGTTCACTCCTAATAGTTCTTTATCATATTTATATATTTCTTCTGCTGCAAATTTTAATATTTCATCAGAATAATTATTAGTTGGTGAATACATTATTAAATTCCATGGCTTTCTATATAACATAATTAGCTCTGTAGTTTGGTTATTTTCTATAGTGGCTAAAAACCAATTATCCATTCCATTTTTTAAACCATCTATGCAATTTCCTATCATTAAACAATTGTACCATTCTTGTTCTTCTAATAATTTTTGATTATCGTTCCAAAATAAATTAATGTCACTGTATTTTTTGAAGTTCATACTATAGTCAACTCCTTTCATTTTCTTTTTTATTATATCATACAAATTTTTTTAATACAAAAAAACATTGCAGGAAATTATTTAAGACTCCTCTGCAATGTGTACACATCTGTATTTTATAAAATTATATTCACCTACAATTTTTCCAAACACATCATCTGTATGTGCTGATACTTGTGTGTTGTAAATGTCTGTTCCATTTTTTATAACTATTAATGCATGTGAAAATTTTATTCCGTCAAAACTTAGTTGTATTATATCTCCAATATTTAATTTATCAATACTAACCATAGTTCCCTTAGGACCCTCTTTTTTGTTTGATGTTAAGAATCTAAATAAAAATTCTACTCCTGTCCAGGATGGTGATTTATTATTTCCATTTATGTAATACCACCCATTGTTTTTGCTATAATTCATTTGATTACATCCTGCAAAAATACATTGAGAGCTAAAATTTGTACAGTCTCCTCCTATATTATCGTAATTATAGTATTGTGGATTTCTATTATATGCCCACTTTTGTGCATATTCATATACTTTTTGCCTATTATACATTAATTTATCACCTAGATTAATTATATGACAATAAATTAGTTTTATTTATGAAATTTCAAAAAATTTGTACTTAAATTTTTCCTTTGTTGTTTAGCATTAATATAGCTTTTTTATTTCATTAAAGTTATCTATACTTATAATTTTTTTCTTGTCATATTCTTTGCCTTTTGGATTATAGTAAATTGAATCTATTCCATATTTGTTAGGCCCAAGCACATCTTTATCTATTGTATCTCCTATCATTAAACATTCTGATGGAGAATATTGTCCGCAAGCATTCATATAGCTCTCTTTGTATGGTTTTAGTACTGTATCTCCTGTATATATGTCATCAAAATATTCTATAATTCCAGCACTTTTTAGTCTTGTTACTTGTGTGTATCTAAACCAATTTGTTAATACAACTAAACTTTTATTTTTTGATTTTAAGTATTTTAACATATCTGTTGTTTCTGATAGTAGAATATCATTAATATCTGCATTTATTTTTATCCAGCCTTCTATTATTTCACTTGTGATATTTATTCCTGTTTTATTTTTGTAATAATTGCTTAAATCATTTACATCGTATTTTGTATGTGTTTTTTCATATTCTATTAATATCTCATAATATACTGAAAGAAATTTGTCTGCTTCTTTTCCTAGTACATCTTTAAAGTAGTTTATTTCTTTTGAAAAATCTCCATTAAGAAGAGTTCCATCTAGGTCAAATATAAATCTCTTTTTCATTAATTTCTCCTTTTTTCTTTATTTTTAATTACATTATAATTTTTCCTTCTAAATTTGCTATATAACATTTTGGAAATTTTTCTTTTAATACTTTTAATTTTTCTAAATTCTTTTCAAGTTCCTTACTAACTAAAATTCCCTCTATAAAACAAGATGGCATTCCAAATAATATTGCACTTTCTCTATTTGTCGTAAGAGCTGTTCTTTCTTTACAATATATATAATTTTTATAGAACCACTTTTCCAAAATTGTTTTCACAATTCTGGGGTTTAAATTCAAATTAAATACATCTTGTTTTATAAAGTCTTGAGCCTCTTGACTTTGAGTATTAAAAATAAATGCAATGTCTACTTTATTGTTTGATAAGCTTGGCATAAATCTGCTTTCTTTTGTTTGCTCTGCAATCCATCTCCAATTTGGTGTGTTTTTGAATTTATCAAGTGCCTGATCCAGCTCTCCATATGGAACAAGTTTTATTTCTACAGCTTTATTTTGTGCAGTTCCTATTGTTACAGTTGCTCCACTATACAATTTAACATATTCACCTAATGTAATTTCTTTTTGTATATTCCACATTGATGCACAAAATGGAGTTTTTTTGTTTTTGTTATATGTTGTAATAAAATCTTGACTGATAATTCCATCTTTTTTTATTTCATCAAGGTGTTCCATTGCTGATCTTGCTCCATGAAGAAAAGTGTGCTTTTTTAATACAAGTAAATCTCCAATATTGTAGTCATTTGGTTGTAACTTAAAATTTGAATTTAGCTCATAAAATTTGTTGATTTGATTTATGAATGCTGTTTTTACATCTTTGTTAAATTTAAAATACCTTTTTGCTTTTTCTATATATAAATCTTTTGATTTTTCCATTTTTTTCATCTCTTTTCCATGTTACTTCCATTCTAGCATATTTGTTTTGTTTGTTCAATTATTTTGTATACGAATTTGCACCTTTGAATTTAAATTTTTTGAATAAAATTTTATGTTTTTCAATTTTCGGTGATTGAATAAAAAATTACAATTTATTGGATATTCCAAGAAATCTTGTACTACTTTTTTCTACAAATTAATTAATAAAAAAAAGGCAATTGGCATTACAAGTCAATTGCTCTTTTTTATAATACTTTTTATACATTTTTATATTAATTTAAAATTTATTTATTCACTAAACTTCATATTATTAAAATGTCATAATTCAATATAATTAAAACCTTTACTATATTAGTTTTATCTTAAACATTCATATGCAGCATAGTTTTGCTTTGAATCTCTTATTTGTGCTTCTATAGAATTATGGATTTGTATTGGTGTCCAAATTGTTTGATTTTCATCATAATAATTATAATATAATTCTTTCTTTTCTAATCCTTCCATAACCTGTTTTCTTGTTATTTCAACAAATCCCTTTTCCTCGTCAAAAATATATAACCTTTCCATTTTTCTGAATTTATCTGTATATATATGTTTTTTTTGTATTGACATATATTCATTATTGGGATCAATTTCCATATATATAACTGGTACTGCTTTAACATTTCCATTTTTATCAATTTTATATATTTTGTCAATTTTCTCTACATTTTCTGCATCTAATAAATAATAACAAAAATTTGTTGTTAAAATCACATTCACCAAATTATCATCTTGTATTCTAGGTTTCAAAGCAAGCATAATACGGTTTATTACTTTAATTCTCTGGCTTAATTCAGCTGGACTAATTTCTTTTCTTACATTTTCATCCGATATGTTATTTGAGCTCTGTTTTCCTCCAATATTTAGATATGAAGTTGGTACTTTTCCATTTTTTTCAATTATTTTCAAAATTCTTAATACTTTACTGCACTCATTTTCATCTATTGGTTCATCATTTAAGGCTCTATATAAAAATTCATCGAATAGTTTTTTTTCTTCATCAGAAAATACAGACTTTAAGCCCATTTTTTTTCCTTTAAAATTTCTTCTATCTCTTGAGACCCTAACTGTAGGTTTAACAAATTCACCATCTCTATAATATTCTTTAATCTGCATATTAGCAAAGTTCAAAGAAAGTCTATAAAAATTAGTATGATTTAGTCCGAGTTTTGATTTTACTATATCAGGTCCCCAAAATCCACATTTTCCTCTATAACCTGGATCTTGTGTATTAGTTGCATCTGCTACATAAATATTATGATCTTTATCCAAAACTATAGCATTCATATGGCATTTAGAATTCATAACATATGCTGTTATTCCATATTTTCTTAATAGTTTTGCATATAATTTCGACCAACTTCTGCATATAACTCTATTATCTTTTTCTGAAACTTTTTCCGGATTTTTATAAAATGCTTTTGTAATCTCGGTCGTTTCATTTAATTCAATAATTTCTAATTGATTTTGTAAATGTATTTTTTCATCATAAGCAACAAACATATTTAATGCATCATATATTTCAGCTGCAAGAATACCTTCCTCTTCTGCAGTTCTTTCTTCTTTATTAAGCAGTTCTTTATTTACTTTACTAAGAATTTTTTTTTCTAAGTCTTCATTAATTTCAAAATCCAACTTTTTATTTGTAATATCAGGATTTAACTCTATAAAAAGATATAATGTTCTTAATCTTTTAATTAATTTACTATTTCCTTCAAAAATGTCTGGAGACAAATAATATTCAAATAGATTATCTTCTGTATAAATATATGATTGTAAATCACTGTAAATGTCTCCATCATATTCATATTTTCCTTCTAAAAAATCCCTAAATTTATTCTCATCCATAATAATAGTCATTATAGTTCTACGCATTTTTTCATTTCTTTTTACTTGATGTTTCCATTCTTCTTCACTTTCTGCCTGCTTATCATAATCGATTAAGATGTTTTCCTCGTAATCTTCGATTTTTTCCTCATAATCTTCGACTTCTTCTAATACTCCATATTCTAAATTATCTTCCACTTTTGAAAGTTCATATTCTAAATCATCTTTCACTTTCGAAAGTTCATCTATTATTTTTTTCTGTGTTTTTGAAAATTTATATCCATGTGCCAATAAATATTGTACATAACGTTCAATCCTATTAATATACAATTCTTTTATATGCTCATCAGAGAAAATCTCATTACTAATAATATATTTTCTAAAAGCTTCCTCGCTTTTAAGAATTTCTACAATTATCTTTTGATTCACTAAATGTACTCTTTTATGTTCTTTAATTGACATACATAACATCTCCTTCAAAAAAAGTATATCTATTATATCACCTTTTCGGTATTATGTAAAGTGTCATTGATAGTCAAATCATGTTATAGACTCAAATAAAAATCAAAAAAGTATTTTATTTGATTTAATTCATACAGTAAGAAAACACCTGGTTTATACCAAGTGTTTTTTACTGTATTATTTTTATATTGTTTTACATTTTTAAATTAAGCTAATGTTCCCATTGGATCCCATGGTTTTAATCTTATTTTTTCTGTTGTTAGTATATTTTGCTCTTCTTGTGTTAGATATTTTTTGTTTATTACTACTTGATATACATAGCTATTAAACCAAGTATCTGTTGCTACATGATAACCTTTATTTGCTTTTTTATCACCCCAACTATTTTCTATTTTCCATTTTGTTGGTGTATCATTTTCTAAATTTACTCCTGTTATTACCATTGCATGATTCATTGCACTTTCTCTTGTATCTAGCATTGCTTCTTTTGACATTTTGCTGTTTATTTGAAATAAAGTATCTATATCAAAGGATTTATCGTCCCATGTTCCATCATCAATATCTCTTGCTTTTAAGCAATCTGAACCAAACCATACTGGCTCTCCATCTTTTAATTGATTTATTGTTAATTCTTTTAGTCTATTTATATCTAAGTTTAAATATAATATTTCTTTTCCTTCAATTACATTTCCAATGTGCTCTACTGTATATACTTTATTAAATGGTTTATCATCTGTTGGACTGTTTATTATACTTATATAATCATCTAAATTTATGTCTGCTATTTCCTTATAAAATCTTATTGGATCTAAGTCTTTTATTATATTGTAATTATCATCTTTATCTACATACTCAAATGAGAATTTTTTAGGTGGAACTCCAAAGCTACTACATAAAATTTTATAAATGTTTTCTATACATTCTGCTTTTTTACCATCTATATTTTCATTATTATGTCTTATTTCAAATGCAAATTTACGAATATATCTATTTAGTAATCCATCAATTTCACGTGTATTTGAGCTTTGGAATGTTTCTGGGAATGCACTTTTTGGTACTATACCATATTTATTTACTATGTTTACAAATAAATCCCATTGACCGCCATCTTGAATTCCATTGCTTAATAGCCCATCTAAAGTTCTATCATCTTTTTCTTTATCTTTTAAAGATATGATATTTTCTAATAGATAATTGCATTTTTCTAATTTATCATAAAATGCTATATAATTTTGTGATAACTCGAAATCCTTTAAATTGTATTTTTTTGCAATTTTTTCTCTAATTACATTGCATCCTGCAAATATCCAGCATCTTCCACTTTGTTTTTGATCTGTTACTGGTAAAGTTTTTAAGTTTATTGAGAACATATCTCTTGAAAATTCAGTTTGTTCATTCACTCTTATTAAGTCACTTATTTTGCTTTTCACTAATGCTCTTCTTGTTATAGTATGTGCAGTATTATTTAAATACTGTGATTCAATATTATTTAAATTTTCCTTTGTTATTTCTTTCATTATTTTATCCTCCTGTTTTTTTCATTATAGCAAAAGAATAGATTTTATTCAATTAATTATTATCAGTTTTATTTCCAAAGAAATCTTTAAAAATTTTTTCAAATTCTAAATTATCCTCTGAACTTGAAGATTGTGGAGTTGTTTCTGTTGAATGAAGTTGTTTTCTATATTTTTCTGCTCTAACTAAAATTTTATTAATTTCATTGTCTTTTGTCATATAATTTTTCCTCCCTGTTTATTAATTCATATTTTTCTTTTGTTGTTAAAATTATATATTAAA
>ULNX01052109.1_pt1 | contig 74658 bp, 57 predicted proteins | sample 1952061 | NCBI WGS metagenome assembly ULNX01 (sample SAMEA4835588, study PRJEB28245) | human gut metagenome | biome: gut microbiome; material: fecal sample | place: Denmark | collected 2008 | reverse complement strand
CCTATCTCTATTTTCTATTTTGAGACAGCCTCATTGAATTTTTTGTTTGAATCAGTTGTCCTTGTCGATAATCCGGCCAAGGAATGTATCCGTATATGTGTGATTAATGTTTAGGCGAATAGGATGATAGTCGGGTAGACTTTCTAAAAATTCCAGTTCGAAGACTAGTCTTGGATCTTTGTCGTTGCTTTCAGGGTGGATTTCTGCTTTGGTTCCAATTCTTGCAATGCGAATCAGATACAAGTCTTTCACCCCTTTCCCTTTTATGTAAGGCATGAAATAGTACAACTTGTTCAATGCAATGGTAGAAGGGAATGATTTCGTCTTGCCGGTATAATATATTTTAGTCGGTTCTTCATTCAAGAAATAATCTTGATTATCTTCCTTGACAAATCCTATCAACAAGCGTTTGTTTTTGTCGAGTACATAATTCTTCTTGGGCTTGTTGAATATCAACTGTTCTTTCTCAGAAGCAAACAGGTCTAAATCCAATGTCGGGCGTGATTCGCGTAAAGTATGTATCGGTCGTGAGGATACAGGTGCTTCATCATACATGAAACGGTATAAACTCTTCCCAATCAGTTCGACGATTCCGCAAACCAATGCATTTCCCATGAGGAAGGCCCTGCGTCCGTCTGATACTTCCGGATGATAAGTGTGATTGTCCGGAAACATGTTGAGCCGTTCTAATTCTATGGGAATCAGTCGGCGGTATCTTCCGGAGGGGGTCAGCACCACATGTTTGAAACGTGAAGGAGCGTTTCCGCCCTCTCCTGTTATCATGGTTCTTGAAGGTTTGTCAAGTGGGTCGGGAAAAGCCATTCCACCTTCTGAGAAAGTATATTTGAACCCTTCTTTAGAAACGCGGTCTATTTTTTTTGCTCCTTTCTCATAAATCCATCTGGGCAAATCTTTTTCAGAAATGAAGAAATCCTCTGGAATAAAGCTTTCGTTCACAAGAATATCACCTAGGGTTTGGTTCGTTCCTGTATAAACAGGTGAGGCATCCACAGAAAAAACCTGACGATGCGCCATCATGCCTGCGTTTCCAAACGGGCTTGCCTTTCCTTCTTTGTTGAAGTTATCTGAAACTTCTTTTATGGAACCTTCTATTTCAAAATCCGAGATTCCCGACTTTTGTTCAAATGGGAAAGCCTGTGCCATTACTCCGTCGTACAGAACCCAGTCTTTCATTTTTTGGATGCGGTTGGCTATTGGAGAATTCTCAAGATAGCCTACAATGTAGGTTCTTCTTCTTCTTTGTGGCATCCCGTAGTCGGCGGCATTTATGACTCGCCATTCTACAATATAGCCTAAGTCGGCTAATGAGGCTAGAATAATGGCAAAGTCGCGTCCACGCTGGGAGGCTGGAGAGTTCAATAGGCGGTCAACGTTCTCAAAAAATATATAATTGGGTTTTGCATCGCCCTTTTCTTGCAAGATGCGGTAGATTTGCCACCATAGCACTCCCTTTTTACCTTCAATACCTCCCGAGCGGCTGAGTGAAGCAGCCACAGAGTAGTCTTGACAAGGAAATCCACCGACCAGCAGGTCATGGTCTGGAATTTCAGCTGTTTTTACAAGATTAATGTCTTGGTTTGAATGTCCTTTTTTCCCAAACCGGGCCTGATATACTAAAGAGGCATCTTGATGTTTGGTAGAAGGTTCCCATTGGTTGTTCCAGATTGTTTCGTAAGCGTCGGACGCTCCTTCCAGGCCGATACGGAATCCACCTACACCAGCGAATAGTTCTACTACACGAATTATATGATTATTTTGAGCCATTGTTGTTTACTATTTGTTTTACGTAATCATTATTAAACCAGTAACAGAACTTTTTAGCCCACTTTCCGCTGGGAGTTGGAGCTAAATCTGTTGATCTTTGAGCTTTTGGACGTACATGGAATTTTTTCTTGTCCTGTCCTTTCCACCAATATTCCTCAGAAATATGGTCTTCCAATATGTTCTTTTTTATGTGCATCCAATATGTCTCTGCCCATTCCAGGTCCTCTGGAGGCATTGTCCAGAAGAATACATTGTCTAGTATATAATCTCCTTTATTAGCTGTCTGTTCTTTAAATATTACAAACATGAAACGGCTTGAAAACAATTCATACAGCCGGGATTCATACCAGTTGTCACATTCCGCGACTTCTATGTAGTCAATGTTTTCAAAAGACATCGCTTCCTTTATATTCCCGTTATGTTGGACACGTATTGTTTTCATTGTTAATCCGGCCTTCATGAACTCTTCGGAACGGTTGACATTGGCACATTTCCCGGTTGCGGCGATAGCATTGGCTATCATCGCAAATTTGTTTTTGGGATTATTGGAAATGTCTATCTTTTTTCCTTTAGCGATTACCTGATAGTTTTTGCCAAGGTAAGGTTTGAACCGGTTTAATATGATTTCTTCAAAATTATGTTTGTCAAGTTCCCTTTCTGAAACAATTTGTCCGGTAGGAAACTTGAAATTGGAAACCGCCTTTTTACCGCTATCCGTTACATATTGCAGGATAGTCCGCATATAAGACATCTTCAAGCTGAAAGCCCTGCGGGGTGCTCCTTCTTCTGAAAAAGGCTGTTTCATCAGGCTGTCGCCTTTTTGGCCTTTCCGGCATGCACCGAGGTACATAGTGTCTCCTTCTGACAGTAAATGGGCTTTGCCACATTTGATTTTTTCCAGTATGGTCTCGTAGTCATGCTTGATGATAAGCAAGTCTTTCTCAGGAAGCTTCCAAAGAACGGAGAAAATAAATTTCAGATCGAGGTTGTCACAATTTTTCTTGTATAAATAAAAGAGCAGCAACATCAACTGACACTTCAGATAAAAGTGTGATTGTTCAAAATCTTCCTTAACGACCTCGCAGTAATTTATCATATTACACACCAAGCGTTCCTTGATGAGGTAAGTGTCGTTTTTACCCAATTTGAGGGGAGTACATTTTAATTCCATACCGGCAGACGAGAAATCTGCTTCCGGATTATTATTGGTTTCCAGAAGAAAATAAAGGTTCTCCACCATCTGGCCGATGCTGCCTTTTCCTTTCTTTGGTGAATAGTTCTCTTTGATGAATTCGCGCAAACTTCTGCCTAGCAATCCTTTGCTGTATTCAAATATACTGATGGCGGAAGTCTTGTCGTATGATAAGTTATTTATAGGGTTTGCTATTTTATTTGTTTGGTCCATTTTGGGTCTTTTATTTGATATATTTCTCCGAATACTTTCATGTATGGAGAATATTATTTTAATTGTTTTTTGCTTCAGCCTCTTAATCAGTTATTTAAGGCTTTGATTCGTTCTTAATTAAAATTCAATTAATATCTTCCGTCTTCATATTGGTGTGCAAAATAAATAAAATGGGGGCAAATAAAAGAGGAATTTCTTAAGTTTGTTTCTGAAGAATTCTGAATTTAATCAGACGGTTTTGTCTGGTAATGTCAGATAAATATAGCATTGTTTATACGCTAGAACCTGTGGCAGATTAGTTTAGGAGTATAAATTTTTAAGGAATCGATTCTTTGTATGCTAAATCTCTGTATCTTTATCCTGAATTTAGATAGTATGGCTACGACGTTTTAATTTGAAGACAAGATTGGCGTATGGACAAACTGACGAAGGAACAACGGCACCGTTGCATGTCGGCGATACGTGGCAAGAACACGAAACCTGAGATAGTGGTGCGTAAGTTCTTGTTTGGACGGGGTTTCCGTTACCGGCTGAACCATCCGCGTCTGCCTGGACATCCGGATATTGTGCTTCGTAAGTATCGTACGGTCATTTTTGTCAACGGCTGCTTCTGGCATGGACATGATAATTGCAAATATTATCGCCTACCTAAAACGAATGTGGATTTCTGGCGGAAGAAAGTGGAACGGAACAAGAAGCGGGATGTGGAGGAACAGCGTCAGCTTGCCGCAATGGGATGGCATTGTATAACCATCTGGGAATGTCAGTTAAAACCGAAGGTTTGTGCGCAGACACTTGAATCATTGGCTTTTACATTAAATCATATTTTTCTGGAAGACCGCAAAATCAAAACTTATAACGCATCGGAAGATGAGGATACGCTGATGGCTGCTGAACCTGAGATGGAATATACGAATGGTTGAGATTGTCTTTCAAGATAAAGAATACTATTTATCGGTTGGAAAGAGATAATAGGTTTCGATGTAGAATCTTGTATGAAGGAACATCCAGAATCTGTTGCAATTAATAAGATAAGCTGTTGATTTACATAAAGAACGAACTATTCGAATTTCTCGAATAGTTTAAAATCAGAACAAGAGCAGAGCGGAAACTCATCGTCAAGAAGTGAAAGAAAAGGGGCATTCGAAAGCAATCTTTTATGATTTGTATGTGAGGAAAAAAGTGGGGCTATGTTTGAACATTTTCCTGTAGAGAACATGGCCTATGTCAGGCTTATTATGATGCCATTATTGAAAGTTCAGGAATTGCTGATAGTGGCCATTTTATCGACTTTATGCTGGATGAGATTTTGAGTGCATTGAATATTGCATATTGCTTACTAATTTAGTAATGGAAGATGGTTTATGCCACATTTTAGTAGGAAGTGTAAGAAAAATGTATCTATACAATTTGCTATATTTGCATATACTACTAAAAACGTTTCTGTTGCAAGTTACAACGAAACGTAATTAAGATTTCAATTTATTGTAAAAAAGATAGAGTATGAAAAGATTTTCATTTGAACGGCTGTTATTTACTACATTAATTGCCTTATCGTTTGGATTTGTGTATACATCCTGTACATCGGATGATGAATCGTCAAAAGAAGAAGAGTCCGGGTTGCAAGTATCACAGGTGGTAGGTTGCTGGAAGGTGGCAGTATCAGATACAGTAACCGATTATTGGCAGTTCTCAACCGCTGTCGAATCGGATGCGGAAACCCAGTCACGTTTGGTTTCCATTGATACGCCAAGTGGAACTTATATCAATACAAGGGTTACGGAAAACGCACAAAATCATACTCGGGTGATGAAACTTCTTTCCTACGGGTCTTATGTGGTCAACTCGCTTAGACATGAGATTCTGATGACTCAGGGTAGTCTTTCTGATTATTCTACCAATTTCAAGGTGACTCTTATTGATGATAAAATGACTTTGGATTCCATAGGCTCGCAAGCACCACTGGTTCTAGTCAATGTGAACAGAATTGACAGCAATGATGATTCGGATTACGCAAAGTCTTTTTCGACAAAGACCTCTTTTTCAGTCGGAGGATATAAATTCTCAATTCATGGTCATGAATGTGCTTTTATAACTCATCCTCTGTATAAAGGTTATGCATCATATCTTGAGATTGGTGAACAAATTAATGCAGGTAAGGCATTTTTTAAAAAGACTGGTAAAAACATAGCTGAAATAACGATTTTAACTTCTGAGTGGATTGATATAAGTTTTAATCATGGATATGGGTTTAGCGATGTAAAAATCGAATTGGATCTTCAGTTCTGGGGAGATGGTTACGGAATCATCAAGGGAGGACAAGTTTCTCGTACTGGTAAATATTGGAATAATGACTATTATACATACATTGAAAATGAAATCGAATCTTTGGAGGGGGGAGTGTTTGGAACATTTCCTTACTAAGATCTTATAGTAGTTTTATCCGCAGTGGTATTGATTGTACTTTGTGGATTCAAGGAAAAGAGGCAGTTCAAGCGTGATCTGCCTTTTTTCTATTAAAACAGGGAACAAGTGTCTTGTCACACATCTTCTTGCTCTCTTATTTTTCCTTTGCAGTTTTGAAGAATCATCAGAGAAAAGGTACAGATTCTTTTGGATGGAAAGAATTTTTTTAAGTTTCATTGATGATTAGATGGATTTTTTCTACTTTTACAGAAAGATTATGGAATTGGCCTCTGAGTCGGTCACATGTCAGATTTAGAGACAAATAATCATAATCCAAAGACATAGGAAGGCATAGGCCTGGACACGTATGTCAGTAGCCATAAAATCATTATGGTATAAAAATGGATGCATTGTCTAATGCATATTCCCAGCGAGGCAGGATGAAGCCTCTATGCTATGGATTTATCTCTATAGCCCTCTCCGAAGTTAATTATTTGAATGCAGGGGTGTCCCCCAGATGTGTGCTCATCAGAGGGTCTCAAATGGAAAATACCTGTGGCTTGTTCTTTGAACCTGTATCATCCAAGTGATTGGACACTTGGCTTGTACCGATGTGCATAGGATAAGACGTGTGAAAAACATGCTGAGATTCTAGTTGTAGTCATCAGAAAATTAGAATATATAATCTCAAAAATACAGTTTATGTGGAGAATCATTTTTATTTTATTATGGGCGTCTTTAAGTCTTGCGTCTTGTGATAATAAAAGGACCTGTCCTCTCTGCCAAGGAGAAGGAGAAATCCTTGTAGAAGGAATTATGCGGGAATGCATTGTCTGTAAGGGAGAAAAGAAAGTCGATGAGGATACATACGAGAATTTCTTCAAGGCACTGGAGCGTATGCATTCCGGTGGTAGCATGTCAGAGCCTGCATACGGGAATGGGGCCCAGGACATGGTGGATTGTCCCATGTGTTCGGGTACCGGGATTTTCTCATTTTATGGTGAGTCGCACCCTTGTAACGAATGTCGGCAGACTGGCAAGGTGACTCCACAGCGAGCTGCTCAATTGCGTCAGACTTTGCGGCAGGTGGACCAAATGACGGGTGGAGGCGGATATGATGACACAAGTATTCAGTACGGCAGTTCGTCGGGTAATGGTTCCGGTCGCGGATCTTACGATAGTGGAAGCGGGAATGAGTGCCGCTCTTGTGGTGGAACCGGCGACTGTACGTATTGTAACGGGGTGAAGGTTGTACCGTATGATGGAGAGTACGCTGAAGAAGGAGGATTCATGAAGTGTCCGGTGTGTAAGGGGAGCGGAAAGTGTGGCGTTTGCCATGGATACGGAAAAATCCGATAGTTACTTTAGTTGTATAATCATAAGGGAATGAGATATGGGACAGAATGAAATAAAGTTTACCCTGGTCGATACTAAAAAAGTGTGTGTATCAGGATTTCCCGAGTTGGAAGGAAGGGAAGGCTGCTGTTTAGGGGAAGGTATGGCCATGTTTTGGGGAAAAGAATGGCGAAATTATGAGTCGTTTGTAGCCAACATGAACACTTGCGAGATTCGGAAATTGTCTACGGAAGGGGGAACCATGCTGGTGGACGACAGGGAGATTGACTTGGACCTGATAGCGAAGAAGTGCCCTCATGGGTATCGCAACGCCAAAGATAAGGTCCTGAAGTATGGGGGAGTGAACCGATACGGTGGCTTTGAAAAGGGGGTATGTGCCATTTCATGGATGTTGTATCCGGAGGGAAGATACTTTGCGGATTCAGACGGATTTGGGGGAGAAGACAATGAGGAGGAATGTGTGTATGCCATAATGGATACCCATCTTGATTTTATCGTACCTTTTCGTCCGGTAGACAATATAGAGAAGCTCCTGGAAGAGGTGAGAGCACACACTTGTGGATCAGAACTGTAGCGCGCTGTTGCATCCTGAACCATACTTCAGGGAGGAGACGGATGCTGCTGTGGGGAGATGGTTCTTCTAAAGGGATTGGGAGGAGCTGCCCGGTTATTAGGATGGAAGGAAGATGACCATGTGACAAAAAGAAGGCCTGATTTTGATAGATTTTGTGACATTTATTTATACATTTGTAAAAAATGTTTTATTCTCGTATTTAAAAGCTTGAGAGGACAGACAGAAGCTGTACTATGGAAAGGAGCTTTTACAAGGTAGGGAGAATGAAAGGGTGTAAATGATGAGAAGCACAATCTATGGCAATCTGGGATATATTCACGAAAAACAAGACCTCGCGTTATGCCATTGTGGACGTAGAGGTAGGATTGAAAGACCATAAAATTCATGATATAGGGGCTCTTCGGCAGGACGGTGCCACTTTTCATAAGGCATCGAAGGAGGAGTTGCTTGATTTCCTGCGCGACACGGACTACCTCTGCGGACACAACATCATCCATCACGATGCGAAATACCTGTTTCCCGACAGGGCTTGCCGCTGGACACTGGTGGATACGTTGTATGTCTCGCCGCTGCTGTTTCCGGAGCGTCCTTACCATCGGCTGGTGAAGGACGACAAGCTGGTGTGCGACCAGATGAACAATCCGGTGAACGATTGCGAGAAGGCGCGCGACCTGCTCCTGGATGAGATGGCCCGGTGGAGTTCGTTGCCCGAAGAGAAACGGAAGGTGTTTGCCTCGTTGCTGAAGGGCAAGGAAGAGTTCGACGGGTTTCTTAGCCTGGTAAAAGCCGAAAAGGTGAGCTGGGGACTGGTGGGACTGATACGCCGCCTTTATGACGGGAAAATCTGTGCGCATGCCGATGTGGACATGCTGGTCCGGCAGTATCCTTGTGAACTGGCTTATGCGCTGGCATTGATTGATACCACCGACCATCGTTCCGTGACGCCCGGATGGGTGCTTCGCAATTATCCGGAAGTGGAATATGTGATGAAGCTCCTGCGGCATACCCGTTGTGTGGAGGGCTGTGCGTATTGCCGCAGCCAGCTGGATGTGCTGCGTGGCCTGAAACTGTTTTTCGGATATGACCAGTTCCGTACGTACGGGGGCGAACCGTTGCAGGAACGGGCGGCCCGGGCGGCGATAGAAGGGAGGTCCTTGCTGGCCATCTTTCCGACAGGGGGTGGAAAATCGCTGACTTTCCAGTTGCCGGCGCTGATGGAGGCGCGGGCGGTGCACGGACTGACGGTGGTGATTTCGCCTTTGCAGTCGCTCATGAAAGACCAGGTGGACAACCTGGCCGACAGGGGGATTACGGATGCGGTGACCATCAACGGACTGCTGGACCCCATCACGAGGGCGCTTTCCATCCAGCGGGTGCAGGAAGGGGATGCTTCGCTGCTGTATATCGCTCCCGAGATGCTGCGCTCAAAGACCATCGAACGGATTCTGATGGTGCGGAATGTGGTGCGGTTTGTCATCGATGAGGCGCATTGTTTCTCTTCCTGGGGGCAGGATTTCCGGGTGGATTACTTGTATATCGGCAAGTTTATTCAGGAGTACCAGCAAAAGAAGGGTTGCCGGACGCCGATACCGGTTTCCTGCTTCACGGCGACGGCCAAGCAGAAGGTGGTGCAGGATATCTGTGATTATTTCAAGCGGACGTTGAACCTGGACCTGGAGCTGTTTGCTTCTACGGCTTCGCGCACGAACCTGCGCTATTCGGTGATTCATGCCGAGACGGACGATGATAAGTATGCCAAACTGAGGGAGCTGGTGGCGGAATCCACGTGCCCGACCATTGTGTATGTGTCGCGTACCCGGCGCACCAAGGAGCTGGCTTCGAAGCTGACGCGCGACGGGTACAAGGCATTGCCTTTCAACGGGAAGATGGATTCGGACGAGAAGATTGCCAACCAGGATGCGTTCATGAGCGACCAGGTGCGCATTATCGTGGCGACGTCGGCCTTCGGAATGGGGGTGGATAAGAAGGACGTGGGACTGGTGGTGCATTATGATATTTCCGATTCGCTGGAGAATTATGTGCAGGAGGCAGGTCGGGCGGGACGTGACCCGCATCTCAATGCGCGGTGTTATGTGCTTTACAGTGACAACGACCTGGACAAGCATTTCATTCTGCTGAATCAGACGAAACTGAGCATCAGCGAAATCCAGCAGGTGTGGAAGGCGGTGAAGGACATGACGAGAAAGCGTATGCGGGTGTGCTGTTCGGCGCTGGAGATTGCCCGGAACGCCGGATGGGATGACTCGGTGTCGGACATCGAAACACGGGTGCGGACGGCTTTGTCGGCACTGGAGCAGAGTGGTTATCTGGAGCGGGGGAACAATGTGCCGCATGTGTATGCCACCGGTATTACGGTAAAGAACATGGACGAGGCCCGGCAGCGCATCACGGCATCGGTCTTGTTTGGGCAGGATGAGATAGAGAAGGCGGTGAGAATCATTACTTCCCTGATTTCGCAGAAGTACATCGCCAAGGCGCAGGATTCGGGAGCGGAATCGCGGATTGATTACCTGGCCGACATTCTGGGGCTGACCAAGAAAGAGGTGGTGTCGGTGGTGGAACGGATGCGGCAGGAAGGTATCCTGGCCGACAGCAAGGATATATCGGCTTATCTGATGGATGCCGGTGATTCGGAACGGAGGGCCCGGATGTTTTTGGAGCGTTTTGCCAGGTTGGAACGGTATATTCTCAGCTACATTCCGGATGAGGCTCTGCGTATCTCGTGCAAGCAGCTGAATGACAATGCGGTGCATGAGGGTATCGACACATCGAAGGAGAAGGACATTCGGACGTTGCTTTATTTCCTGACCATCAAGGGGTATATCCGCAAGAAGGAAGATGCGGAACACCACATGGAGCTTAGCCGGCGGGCGGATATGGAATCGATTCTTCGGCGCGTGGAAAAGCGGATTGAGATTAGCCGGTTTGCCGTGGGATGGCTGTACAAGCTGGCAAAGGAGGGGGAAGTGCAGGATGCTGGGACCGAGAAGGCGGCCGTACAGTTCTCGGTGGTGGAGTTGCTGAACCAGTTGAAGGCGGGTTCCCAGTCTCTTTTTCATCCGGGGGAAGAGTTGCAGCTGGAGGATGTGGAAGAGGCGCTTCTGTATCTGTCGAAAATCGGGGCACTCAAGTTGGAAGGGGGCTTCCTGGTGCTTTACAATGCCATGGACATCCGGCGTATCAAGGACAATAAGTCGCGCTACAAGCAGGATGACTACCGGATGCTGAACGAATTCTACAAGCAGAAAATCCAGCAGGTACACATCGTGGGGGAATATGCCAACCTGATGGTGAGGGATTATCAGGCGGCGTTGCAGTATGTGCAGGATTATTTCCAGATGGATTACAAGAAATTTATTGCCAAGTATTTCAAGGGGGAGCGGGTGAACGAGATTCAGCGCAACCTGACGCCGGAGAAATACAAGCAGTTGTTCGGCCAGCTGTCCAAGCGGCAGATGGAGATTATTTCGGACAAGGAGTCGCGCTGCATCGTGGTGGCGGCAGGGCCGGGAAGCGGGAAGACCCGGGTACTGGTGCACAAGCTGGCTTCGCTGTTGCTGCTGGAGGATGTGAAGCACGAGCAGTTGCTGATGCTGACTTTCTCCCGGGCGGCTGCCACGGAATTCAAGCAGCGGCTGATGGAACTGATTGGCAACGCGGCGCACTACGTGGAAATCAAGACTTTCCATGCCTATTGCTTTGACTTGCTGGGACTGATCGGCAACCTGGAGGAAGTGAAGAACGTGGTCGGGAAGGCGGCGGAAATGATTGAGCAGGGAGAGGTGGAGCCTAACCGCATCGGCAAGACGGTGCTGGTGATTGACGAGGCGCAGGACATGGGAGCCGAAGAACATGCGCTGGTGCGGGCGTTGATGCACCACAACGAGGAGATGCGGGTGATAGCGGTGGGCGATGACGACCAGAATATTTATGACTTCCGCGGGTCGGATGCCGGGTACATGTTCCGGTTGATACAGGAGCAGGGAAGCCGCTTTGTGGAGATGACCGAGAACTACCGGAGCAGCCGGCATGTGGTGGCTTTTGCCAATGAGTTTGTGAAGGGGATTGGCCGGAGGATGAAGACTTCGCCCATTGTTTCCATGCGGAAGGAAGACGGGTGGGTGACAGTGACCCGCCATTCGTCGGCTTGTATGTATCAGCCGTTGGTGGAGGAATTGTGTCGGAACCGGGGGGAAGGGACAACCTGTGTGCTGACCCAGACCAACGAGGAGGCGGTGATTGTGGTAGCGCTGTTGCGGAAACGGGGGGTGCGTAGCAAGCTGATTCAGTCGATGGAGGGTTTGCTGTTCTGGAACCTGGCCGAGATGCGGTATTTCCTGAAATATATCAGTAAGCGGGTCAGTACGCCACTGATTCCGGATGACTTGTGGGAGGAGGCGAAGAGTAACACTTTTGCAGCTTACGACGGGAGTTCGAGCCTGGCCTACGTGAAGCGTTGTGTGGAAGTGTTTGAGCAAATCAACCGGACGAAGTATGTGACGGATTTCAAGGAGTTCGTGTTTGAATCGTCGGTGGAGGACTTTTGCGACGTGTCGGGGGCGGATGTGGTGGTGTCGACCATTCACAAGGCCAAGGGCCGGGAGTTTGACGACGTATACATGCTGGTTGCGGATGGCTACCTGAAGAACGACCATCTGCTGCGCCGCTATTATGTGGGCATCACCCGGGCCAAGAACCGGCTGTTCGTGCATACGAACGGGGATTTCTTTGCGGGTTTGAAAGCGGACGAGTATCGGGTGGACCCGCGGGAGTACGCGATGCCGGAAGAGATTGTGTTGCAGCTCTCGCACAAGGATGTGTTCCTGGACTTCTTCAAGTTCAAGGACCTCAAGCGGGTGGTGCTGTCGTTGAAAGGAGGAGACGCATTGGGTTACAGGGACGCTACCTTGTATGACGGGAAGCAGCGATCCGTGGCCCGTTTGTCGCAGAGCATGCAGAAGAAACTGGCAGAATGGAAGGAGCGCGGGTACGAGGTGAAGTCGGCTTCGGTGCGGTTTGTGGTGGCCTGGAAACCGAAGGATGCACCGAAAGAGGAGGCGGAGACGGCTGTGCTGCTGCCCGACCTGGTGTTGTGCTTGTGATTTATTTTCGTTACCTTTGCTTCTATAACCCCCAAAACCCCAAGAATTATGGACATACAAACAATACTATCCAACCTGAAAATTGATCAGTTGAACGCCATGCAGGAGGCCGCCATCGACGCCTGGAAAGACGGCAGCGACCTGATTCTGCTTTCGCCCACCGGCTCCGGGAAGACGCTGGCCTACCTGTTGCCGCTGGTGAGCTCGCTGAAGCAGGGAGTGGAAGGCGTGCAGGCCGTGGTGCTGGTGCCTTCGCGCGAACTGGCCCTGCAGATTGAGCAGGTGTTCAAGGCCATGGGAACCGGTTTCCCGGTGATGAGCTGCTACGGCGGACGTCCGGCCATGGAGGAACACCGCACCATGAAGGGCATCTCGCCGGCCGTGATTATCGGTACGCCGGGACGTATGAACGACCACCTGAACAAGGAGAATTTCGAGGCCGGCACGGTGCGTACGCTGGTTATCGACGAGTTTGACAAGTGCCTGGAGTTCGGCTTCCAGGACGAGATGGCCGAGGTCATCGGCAAGTTGCCGTCGTTGCGCCGCCGCTTCCTGTTGTCGGCCACCGATGCGGAGGAGATTCCGCGCTTCACGGGGATGAACCGCACGCAGAAGCTGGACTTCCTGAATCCGGAGGAGACGGTATCGCAGCGCTTGAGGCTCTACCGGGTGATCTCGCCGGAGAAGGACAAGCTGGAGACGCTCTACAAGCTGCTGTGTACGCTGGGCAACGAATCGACGCTGGTGTTCTGCAACCATCGGGAGAGTGTGGACCGGGTAGGGAAGTACCTGCACTCCATGAAGGTGTATTGTGAGACGTTCCACGGCGGCATGGAGCAGGACGACCGCGAACGGGCGTTGTATAAGTTCCGCAACGGGAGCTGCCATATCTTCGTGTCGACCGACCTGGCGGCCCGGGGACTGGATATTCCGGACATCCGCAATGTGGTGCATTATCACTTGCCGGTGGCCGAGGACGGGTTCATCCATCGCAACGGACGTACGGCGCGCTGGGAGGCGGACGGAAATGCCTTCCTCATTCTGCATGCCGAAGAACGTATCCCCGACTATGTGCCGCAGCCGCTCGAGGAGTTCGTGTTGCCGGAAAAAACACCGCAGCCTGCCTTGCCGGAATTTGTCACCTTGTATATAGGGAAAGGCAAGAAAGACAAGATCAACAAGATTGACATCGTGGGTTTCCTCTCCAAAAAAGGCGGACTGGGCCGGGAGGACGTGGGCTGTGTAGACGTGAAAGATCACTATGCGTTTGCGGCTATTTCTCGGAAAAAGGCTAAACAAACGTTAAAACTCATACAAAATGAAAAGATTAAGGGGATAAAAACTTTGATAGAACTGGCAAAATAATAACTTTGTGTCACATCAGCCCTCCGGCGGTGAGGGCTGCTTCGCATTTTGCTATGTCGCGCGAGTGTCCTCCCTGCCATGGCTTTCTTTTCTTGTGTCAATATGTTATCAAAAAGACCTTTACTTGCATAATTTGAAAGTTAAAATCCGATAAGTGTGTAAATTTATCACGAATTCTTTTGGAAGTCTCAAAATAATCACTAAATTCGCAAGTGTTAGCTAAAATGATTGTTTAACCAAAACAAACTTCCAATGAAGAAACATAATTTTAATGCGGGACCGTCTATTTTGCCTCGCGAAGTGATAGAAAAGACAGCTCAGGCTATTCTTGATTTTAATGGTTCAGGACTTTCGTTGATGGAAATCAGTCACCGCGCGAAAGACTTCCAGCCGGTGGTGGATGAAGCGGTTGCGCTGTTCAAGGAACTGCTGCATATTCCGGAAGGATACTCGGTACTGTTCCTGGGTGGAGGTGCAAGCTTGGAGTTCTGTATGGTTCCCTATAATTTCCTGGAAAAGAAAGCGGCTTACCTGAACACGGGTACATGGGCTAAGAAGGCCATGAAGGAAGCCAAAGCTTTCGGCGAGACGATTGAGGTGGCTTCTTCCGAAAAGGATGGCTACACGTATATCCCGAAGAATTACGAAGTGCCGGCCGATGCGGATTATTTCCATATCACGACGAACAATACAATCTATGGTACGGAACTGCATGCCGACCTGGATGTGAACGTGCCGATGGTGGCTGATATGTCGTCGGATATCTTCTCCCGTCCGGTGGATGTATCCAAGTATATCTGTATCTACGGAGGTGCGCAGAAGAACCTGGCGCCTGCGGGTGTGACTTTCGTCATCGTGAAGAACGAGGCACTGGGCAAGGTGTCCCGTCATATCCCGACCATGCTGAACTATCAGACGCATGTGGACAAAGGTTCTATGTTCAACACGCCGCCGGTAGTGCCTATTTATGCGGCTCTTCAGACATTGCGCTGGCTGAAGGAACAGGGCGGTGTGGAAGAAATGCAGCGCCGTGCCAAACAGCGTGCCGACATGCTGTATGCGGAAATCGACCGCAACAAGCTGTTCCGGGGTACGGTGACGGTGAAGGAAGACCGTTCGTACATGAACATCTGCTTCGTCATGGCGGATGAATACAAGGAACTGGAGGCCGACTTCCTGAAGTTCGCTACCGAAAAAGGTATGGTGGGCATCAAGGGTCACCGTTCGGTAGGTGGTTTCCGTGCTTCTTGCTACAATGCCATGCCGGTAGAAAGTGTGCAGGCGCTTATCGACTGCATGCAGGAATTTGAGAAAATGCATTAATTGTTGTTATATCTGAGAATAAGGGCGTGGAAGATACAAAAACACGTCCTTGTTTTCTTTAAAATCGAATATTATGAAAGTATTGGTTGCGACAGAGAAACCGTTTGCCAAAGTGGCAGTAGACGGTATCCGGAAAGAGATAGAAGGTGCAGGCTATGAACTGGCTTTGCTGGAGAAATATACCGACAAACAGCAGTTGCTCGATGCGGTGAAGGATGCGAATGCGGTGATTATCCGCAGTGACATCATCGACAAGGAGGTGCTGGATGCGGCGAAGGAACTGAAAATCGTGGTGCGTGCCGGTGCGGGATACGACAATGTGGACCTGGAGGCGGCTACGGCGCACGGGGTTTGCGTGATGAATACGCCGGGGCAGAACTCGAATGCGGTGGCCGAACTGGCTTTCGGCATGATGGTGATGGCGGTGCGTAACTTCTACGACGGCAAGTCGGGCACGGAACTGAAGGGCAAGAAGCTGGGTATTCATGCGTATGGCAACGTGGGACGCAATGTGGCACGTATCGCCAAGGGATTCGGCATGGACATCTATGCGTACGATGCGTATTGCCCGAAGGAAGCGATGGAGGCCGACGGCGTGAAACCGGTGGATTCAGCCGAAGAACTGTATGCCACCTGCAACGTGGTGTCTCTGCACATTCCGGCCACTGCCGAAACCAAGAACTCGATTAATTATGATTTGGTGAACCGGATGCCGAAAAACGGTCTGCTGGTGAATACAGCCCGCAAGGAGGTCATCAACGAGGCGGAACTGATCAAGCTGATGGAAGACCGTCCGGACCTGAAGTATGTGACGGACATCATGCCGGTGGCCAATGAAGAATTTGCGGCCAAATTCCCGGGACGTTATTTCTCTACGCCGAAGAAGATGGGTGCACAGACGGCTGAGGCGAATATCAATGCCGGCATCGCTGCGGCCCGTCAGATTGTGGGCTTCCTGAAGGATGGTTGTGAGAAATTCCGTGTAAATAAAAAATAATCTTTCGCATTATGGCAACAGTAAAACCATTTAAAGGGCTTCGTCCGCCGAAGGAGCTGGTGGAGCAGGTGGCTTCCCGTCCTTACGACGTGTTGAACTCGGCAGAAGCGCGCGCCGAAGCGAAAGGCAACGAGAAATCATTGTATCACATCATCAAGCCGGAGATTGACTTCCCGGAAGGTACCGACGAGCACGACCCGCGGGTGTACGACAAGGCGGTGGAGAACTTCCGTATGTTCCAGGAAAAGGGCTGGCTGGTGCAGGACGACAAACCGTGTTATTATATTTATGCCCAGACCATGAACGGCAAGACGCAGTATGGTCTGGTGGTGGGGGCTTACGTGCCCGACTACATGAACGGAGTAATCAAGAAGCATGAGCTGACGCGACGCGACAAGGAAGAGGATCGCATGAAGCATGTACGGGTGAACAATGCGAACATCGAACCGGTGTTCTTCGCTTACCCGGAAAGCAAGGTGCTCGATGCGGTGGTGGCGAAATATACGGCGCAGAAGCCGGTGTATGATTTCGTGGCACCCGACGACGGCTTCGGCCATCAGTTCTGGGTGATTGACGGCGACAAGGACATCGCCACAATCACGGAGGCGTTCAAGGAGATGCCTTCGCTCTACATTGCCGACGGACATCACCGGAGTGCGGCAGCGGCGCTGGTGGGGGCTGAAAAGGCGGCCCAGAATCCGAACCACCGGGGCGACGAGGAATACAATTACTTCATGGCAGTGTGTTTCCCGGCCGAGCAGCTCACCATCATTGACTACAACCGGGTGGTGAAGGACTTGAACGGGCTGACGCCGCAGGAGTTCCTGGAGGCGCTGAAGAAGAACTTCGTGGTGGAGGAAAAGGGAACGGACATCTACAAGCCGGCGGCCCTGCATAACTTCTCATTATATCTGGATGGCAAGTGGTACAGTCTGACGGCCAAACCGGGCACGTACGACGACCACGACCCGATTGGGGTGCTCGACGTGACGATTTCCTCGAACCTGATTTTGGACGAGATTCTCGGCATTAAGGACTTGCGTTCGGACAAACGCATCGATTTCGTGGGCGGTATCCGCGGACTGGGTGAACTGAAGAAACGGGTGGACAGCGGCGAGATGAAGATGGCGCTGGCTCTCTATCCGGTGTCCATGAAGCAGCTGATGGACATTGCCGATACAGGCAACATCATGCCGCCGAAAACCACCTGGTTCGAACCGAAACTGCGTTCGGGATTGGTGATTCACAAATTGGAGTGAGATGCATAAGCTGGAGTGATAGATGCTCCTATAGAAAGAAATCAAGGGCTGTGGCCTCGTGAAAGAGGAACAGCCCTGATGATATATGTTATCATTTTTTCATCCTCTTGTTTTAGTCGTGTATTTCTTAGGGACGGCTGGAAACAAGAGGATTTTTTGTTGCCTTATTTCGGCAAGGTCACGGGGAACAGGTCGTTCGGACGGTGTTCGCGCAGGATGACCTGCTTCATCTGGTCCACGAGCTCCGGATGCTGGGCAGCCACGTCGTGGTCTTCGTGGATGTCGTCGGCCAGGTTATAGAGATGAGGCACGCCCTTCTTTACTACCATCTTCCAGTCGCCCATGCGGAGACCAATCTGGTCGGTTTCGTGGAACTCCCAGTAGAGGAAGTCGTGCGACTTCTGGATGGCGTCATTCCCCAGCAGGGTGGGGGCGAAGGAGATGCCGTCGAAGCAGTCGCCTTCCAGTTTCTTGTTCAGGTATTTCTTCGGGAAACGCTTGTCGCCCACCAGCTCACAGAACGTCGGCATAATGTCGTAGAAGGCCAGCTGATGGTCGTTCACGGTACCGGCTTTCACCTTGCCCGGCCAGCGGACGATGAACGGGATGCGGATGCCGCCTTCGTAGCACTGGCGCTTCAGGCCGCGCAGCTTGCCGTCGCGTCCGAAGAATGTCGGGTCGGCCCCGCCTTCTTCGTGAGGACCGTTGTCACTGCTGAAAATCACAATCGTATTCTCGTCGAGACCTTTTTCCTTCAGCTTGGCCAGGATTTCGCCCACGTAGGTATCCAGTCGGTTAATCATGCCGGCAAACTGGGCGTGAGTATGGTCGCTGGCATTGTAGCGGGAGCCGGTCTGTCCGCCCCAGGTCTTGTCTTCAAAGAATTTCTGCTTGTATTTCTTCAGGAGGGAGTCGTTGGGCTGGGCCAGTTCGGCGTGCGGAAGGGTATAGGTGAAGAAACCGTAGAAAGGCTGGGAAGCGTCCTGCTTGTCGAGCCATTCCAAGGCCTTGCGGTGAATGAGGTCGGCCGAGTATTGCGTACGCTTGAAGTAGTCATCGCCACTCATCGGATAGCGGATGTTGTCTTCTAGGACGATGCGGGTCACGGCCGTATCGCCTGCAGCCCGGCTGTAACTGTTCAGGAAGTTCGGGTAGTAGAGGTGCGCCTGGAACTGGCACATGTAGCCGAAGTATTCGTCCACGCCGCGCTTGTCGGGAGTGGAGGTAGAGCCTTCGTAGCCGCCCGCCCATTTGCCGAACATGCCGGTGGTATAGCCGTTCTTCTTCATGATTTCCGGCAGGATGATGTGCTGCGGGTCATACGGTTCCTGTCCCGTCACGGCATATTCCTTGTTCTGTCCGTACCACACCTCGCCGCTCCAGTATTCCTTGTTGCCTCTCACGTGGCCGTGTCCACTGTGCTGGCCGGTCATCAGGCTGGCGCGCGACGGAGCACTCACGGGACTTCCGGCGTAGGCCTGGGTGAAGCGCATGCCTTCGCGGGCCATCTGGTCGATGCAGGGAGTCTGGATGAAAGGTTGTCCGTAGCAGCCTAAATCGCCGTAGCCCATGTCGTCGCAAAGAATAAAGATAATGTTGGGTTTCTCGGAAGCGGGAGTGGCGGCTTGTGCATGAGGAGCAGTCAGGGCCGCCAGCCCCATGCAGTAAGTCAGTTTCTGTAATTTTTTCATGCCATTAGTTTCTTAAAGGGGTTAATGTTGTGGACAAAGATAGTGCTTTCGGGGCAAAGATGAGCGAAAAATCACTAAATTTGCGTCCTGAAAAAAGACAAAAGCCATGCAAGACGATACCTATAAGACCATTGGAGCGCGTGCCGAGGCCATTTATACCGAGAAGCGCAGCAAGTTTATCGCCATCGCGTTGCCGGTGCGCACCCTGACCGAAGTCAAGTCGCTCCTGGAGGAGTACCAGAAGAAATACTACGACGCGCGCCACGTGTGCTATGCCTACATGCTGGGACCGGAGCGGAAGGATTTCCGGGCGAACGACAACGGGGAGCCTTCGGGGACGGCGGGCAAGCCGATTCTGGGACAAATCAACTCGCACGAGCTGACCGACGTGCTGGTCATCGTGGTGCGCTATTTTGGGGGTATCAAGCTGGGCACGAGCGGACTGATTGTGGCGTACCGCACGGCGGCGGCCTTGGCGCTGGAGGAGGCTCCGGTGCTTGAGAAGACCGTCGACGAGGAGGTGGCCGTGGCGTTCGAATATCCTTTCATGAACGACATCATGCGCATCGTCAAGGAGGAATCGCCCGAGATTCTGGAACAGTCGTACGATATGGACTGCCTGATGCGGCTGCGCATCCGCAAGTCGATGATGGGTAAGCTCCGCGCGCGGTTGGAGAAGGTAGAGACGGCCCGTTTCGTGGACGAGTGACAACCTGCTGCGCTTGCGCATCCGCCCGTTGATGAGGAGGAAGCTCCGCGCACGGCGGAAGAAAGTGGAGACGGCCCGTTTCGTGGACGAGTGACAACCTGCTGCGGTTGCGCATCCGCCAATCGATGAGGAGGAAGCTCCGCGCGCGGTTGGAGAAGGTAGAGACGGCCCGTTTCGTGGATGAATAACAACCTGCTGCGGCTTCGCATCCGTCAATCGAGGAGGAGGAAGCTCCGTGCGCGGTGGAAGAAGGTGGAGACAGCCCGTTTCGTGGATAAATAACGGGTAGATGGAATTGAAATCGGGATTTTTCTTCACTGAAAGTGCTGATTTTTTGCTGTTTCCTGCTGTTTTTTAATAAATTTTATTACCTTTGTTCAAACCTTTTAATCTTTCCTTATGAAACATCTGGCCGGCCTTATTTTCTTTGTTTGTCTTCTTTTCGGATGCAGGGAGGAAGCAGACCGTGGCTTGGTACAGCCTGTGGAACAGTCGGTGGTGTCGGAAGAGGCAGCGCCGGACAGTGTGGAAGCGGTGCTCCCGTTTGAGCGCAAACCGTTGACGGGTGCCGACATCATTTTAGTCAAAGAACTGCTTTTCGACAAATATACCTTGAAGGATGAATATCCGTATCAGGACACGGTGCGCTCGTTCAAGTGGGACGTGATTCGCAAGTGTCTGGCCTTCATCGAGAACCTGCAATACGAGGCCGCCCGCTGGGCCGTTTTCCAGAACTACAAGAACCGGAACCAGGAAGCGCCGCTGGTGAAGAGCTATGTGCGTAACGTGTACCGCCGCATTGCCGATACGCTGGGCGTGGAGCGTTACCAGTCGGTGCCGCTTTACCTGCCGACCGATACGCTGGTGCCGGAACGCTACGGACGCGACGGGGCCTTGGTTTCCATGCGGGGCGAGAACGGAGGATTCTACCGGGTGTCGCCGGTGAGCATCGAGGGAGAATGGCTGGTGCCTCGCCGCTATGTCAAGTTGCTGGCCGACAGCACGGCGTTTCATCATGTGGTGGTGGTAGACCGGGGCGACCAGAACATCGCCACGCTGGAACGGCTGGAAGAAGGTACCTGGGCCATCCGCAGCATGAATCCGGCCACTACGGGGATGCACCGTCCGCCGTATGCGCAGGAAACCCCTCTCGGCATGTTCGTATTGCAGGAGAAGAAGTCGCGCATGGTCTTCCTGAAAGACGGTTCCTCGGCCACCGGAGGCTATGCACCCTATGCAAGCCGTTTCACCAACGGGGCCTATATCCACGGCGTACCGGTCAATGTGCCGCGGACGGCCATGATTGAGTACAGCTGGTCGCTGGGCACCACACCCCGTTCGCACATGTGTGTGCGGAATGCCACCTCGCATGCCAAGTTTGTTTACGACTGGGCTCCGACGGAACGGGCACTGGTCATCGTAATTGAGTGATTTCTATAAAATTAACTCTCTTTCGGAATCGGAATGCCCGAAAAATCCGTACCTTTGCCGCCGAATATTCTTAGGTGGTCTATAATCATGCGAAATTCGATATTGAAACTTATTTTCTCTGCACTTTTTCTGTCTTTCCCCTGCGCGTATTTCACGGCGGAAGGGGAGTGTGTTTCTCCTGAAAACCCGGCGGCTTCGGTAAAGGCAACCGACGAGGTAACGTCACTCTACCACGCCATGCAGCTGGAGGGAGTAGTCAACTGGAAGGCGTTCAAGCTGGCAGTGACGGGCTACAACCGCATCAAGGGACGGAAACGCGAGGTGCTGACCTTGATTGATTTCTCGAAACCTTCCACGGAAAAACGGCTCTACGTGTTCGACATGAAACATCGCCGGATGCTCTATTCGTCGGTCGTTTCGCACGGGAAGAACAGCGGAGGGAATTACGCCACTTCGTTCTCCAATGAATACGGTTCCTATAAAAGTTCGCTGGGTTTCTACCTGACGGCCTCTACCTATCAGGGGAAGAACGGCTATTCGCTGGTGCTCGACGGACTGGAGAAAGGCATCAACGACCGGGCTCGTGAGCGGGCCATCGTGGTGCACGGAGCAGCCTATGCCGACCCGTCTGTCGCCAAGCGTGGCGGCCGCCTGGGACGCAGTTTCGGCTGTCCGGCCCTTCCTACCTCCGTGGCACGTCCCATTATTGATACGATAAAAGGGGGCAGCGTCATGTATATCTATGCCGAAACCCCCTCTTACCTGGCCCAGAGTTCGATTCTGAGCGACTCGGATGTCAATGTTATCGTAAATCAATGATTTCCGCTTTCGGATACTTCTGTTTGTTGAAGCGGAACGTCGCATCGGGCAGGTTCACTCCCGTGCGGTAGGAAGAAATCTGAAACTCCTGTTTCTCGCCGTTCTGCAGCTGGATGGCAATGTAGACGGGCGAACCGTTTTCCTTTACATTCAGCGTGATGCTCTTCACATCCTGTGAAGCCTTGGGCGTGAGGATGATTTCCTGTCCCCGTTTGCCTTGGCGGGTCTTTTCACCCACATAGCGGTAGTTGAAGCTTTTCTTGTAGGTCGTCACCAGGGCATACGGATTGACGCTCTGCAATTCTTCCGGGGTAGGGGTGGACACGTTCACCTCTTCGTTCTGCTCCACGTAGCTCCATTGCGTCTTGCCGTCGAACCACGTCTGGATACCCCCGCTCTCCAGGTAAAACTTGTTGCCTTTCAGCAGCAGGTTGCCGCTTTGCGTACCTCCGAAGCTCAGGCTGATACCGCCCGCCTTCTGGTAACTCTCTGCCATCTTGTTCAAGATGCTTTCCGCTTTTGCGTCCTGCTGTGCTGCGGCCCGGCACAGGGCGATACCCATCAGCAGGATGACCAGAAAAATCTTTTTCATATCCAATCAGTTTACTAAGTTGTACGGATAAAGGCAGCCCGTCAGTCTTTCAGGCTGCTCATTCTCATTTGTAAGTCGTTTTCGTCCATGCAGAGCACGTCGCGCGCCTTGCTGCCGTTGGCCGGTCCCACGATGCCCGCTTTCTCCAGCTGGTCCATGATGCGTCCGGCGCGGTTGTAACCGATGGAGAACTTACGCTGAATCAGCGAGGTGGAACCCTGCTGGTGGTAGATGACCAGGCGGGCTGCTTCTTCGAAGAGCGGGTCGAGACGGTTCATGTCCACATCGGCCGCACTGCCACTCGCTTCGGCATTCTCGTCCACGTATTCCGGCAGCATGAAGGCCGTCGGATACCCCTGCTGCTTGCCGATGAAGGCCGCGATGCGTTCCACTTCCGGCGTGTCGACAAAGGCACACTGCACACGCACCGGATCGTTGCCTTGCAGGTAGAGCATATCTCCCTTACCAATCAATTGCTGGGCACCCGGACGGTCGAGGATGGTACGTGAGTCCATCATGGAAGCCACACGGAAGGCCACACGTGCCGGGAAGTTCGCCTTGATGGTACCCGTGATGATGTTCGTTGTCGGACGCTGGGTGGCGATGATGGCATGGATACCCACCGCACGGGCCAGCTGGGCGATACGGCAGATAGGCAGTTCCACTTCCTTGCCGGCGGTCATGATCAAGTCACCGAACTCATCAATGATGATGACGATGTAGGGCAGGAAGCGATGTCCGTTCTCCGGATTCAGTTGGCGGTTGATGAATTTCGCATTGTATTCCTTGATGTTACGGCAACCCGCACTCTGCAGGAGCTTGTAACGGTTGTCCATTTCCACACACAGCGAGTTCAGCGTCTGCACCACCTTCGTCACGTCGGTGATGATGGCGTCGCCGCCGTCGGGCAGCTTGGCCAGGAAGTGACGCTCAATTGGCGCATAGATGGCAAATTCCACCTTCTTCGGGTCGATGATGACGAACTTCAGTTCGCTCGGGTGCTTCTTGTAGAGCAGGGAAGTCACGATGGCATTCAGACCGACCGACTTACCTTGACCCGTGGCACCGGCCACCAGCATGTGGGGCGCTTTGGCCAAATCCACCATGAACACCTCGTTGGTGATGGTCTTACCCAGGGCCACCGGCAGGTCGTAGGTGGTTTCCTGGAACTTCTTGCTGGCCAGGATGGAACTCATCGGCACGATGTGCGGGTTGGCGTTCGGCACCTCGATACCGATGGTACCCTTGCCCGGAATCGGGGCGATGATACGGATACCCAGTGCCGAAAGGCTCAGGGCGATGTCGTCTTCCAGGTTGCGGATTTTCGAGATGCGCACCCCTTCGGCCGGCGTAATTTCATATAAGGTGATGGTCGGGCCCACACTCGCCTTGATGGAACTGATTTCGATGCCGAAGCTGCGCAGCACCTTGATGATGCGGTTCTTGTTGGCATTCTGTTCCTCCATGTCGATGTCCGGCTCCTCGTTCTGGTACGTGTTCAGCAAGTCGAGGGTAGGGAAGTGGTAGAACTCCAGGTCCAGCCGCGGGTTGTACGGTTGGGTGAGGTCGCCCTTGTAGGCCTGGTCTTCTTCCTTGGTGTCGTTGCTCACCTCAAACGCCGGTTCCTCTTCAGGCTGTGCTTCCTTCCGGACCGGCTCCACCTCAAAAGGGTGGTCTTCGTCTTTTTCTTCCGGTTCGATGGGCAGGTCGATGGTCTTCGGCTGTTCGTCGGCCTCCTTCGGCATTTCCGGCTGAGCTTCCGGCTGGCTTTCCGGAGCCTTCACCGCATCCTCCGCCTTCTTGTCCGCTTCTGGTGCCTTGTCCTTCCGTTTGCGGTGCGTCCAGCTCTTCCAGAAACTTTCTTTCTTTTCTTCCTTCTCTTCTTCCGGCTCGGTCACTGGGACACTGACGACTTCCTCTTTCACGGGCTCCTGGCGAACCTTCGTTTCCACCTGCGGAGTGTCGGCAGCCGCGCCGTCCTCACGCTTCATCGTGGGATGCAGGGCCTTTCTCACCACTCCCATGGTCCGGCTGGTCAGTGCCACGGCGAAGCATACGGCCACCACCAGCAGCAACAGTATCAGTCCCGGTGCCCCGATTTGCGAACAAATCCAGCGGCTGATGTTGTATCCGTGCAGTCCCCCCGGATAAATAAAGGAGTCTTCAAACATACCTTCAAAGGCGAATCCCAGCGTGACGGAAAGCCAGATCATCACCGTGGCACACCCCACGAACCAGTAACGGATGCGGAACTGGTAGGCTTTCATCAGCTTCATGCCGGCCACCACCAGGAAAACGATGATGCAGTAAGCCGGTATGCCGAAGCAGTCGTTGATAAGGAACTGTGCCAGCTGGGCTCCCCGCGCTCCTGCGTAGTTCTGAATCCGGTTGCCGGTCTCCAGCAGTTCCGACGGGTTGGGATGCGTCAGGATGCTCTGGTCGTTTCCTCCGGTGAAAAAGAAGGAACTGAAGGCCAGCAGCATGTACACTCCGAAGATGACACACAGCAGTCCGATAACGAATGAAGTAGTCTCACTTTTCAACAGGGTCCATGTTTTTCCGGCCATGGATGCCGCCTTTGCGCTCTTGCTTGTATCTGTTTTTTTTGTTTGCATGACGATTGAAATTAGCTAAACATTCATGCAAATGTACGAATAAAACTAGAACTGAGAAATTTTTTTTATACCTTTGCGCTTCAATTAGCGTGATTATGGAAGAAAACAATTCACAAGTGATATTCGATAAAAATGCGGTCGAGTTTGTGACCGTGGCCGCCGAATTTTGCGGTTTTATGGAACGGGTTTCCGACATGAAGCGCCGTGATTTTGTCGACAAATCCCTGAAACTCTTACCTCTTTTATACCTGAAGGCCTCGCTGCTTCCCGCCTGTGAGCGGATGGAAGAATCCGACCCCGAGACCTTTGTCACCGAGACCGACTATGAGGTGGTGCGGAGTTCGGTCGCCTCTCTTCTGGGCGAATACGACGATTTCCTCGAAGTCTTCCTCGACGACATGGCCTACAGCGATACGCCCATCCATCAGAATATTTCCGAATGCCTGGCCGACATCTACCAGCCCCTCAAGGATTTCATCTGCGTGTTCCAGCTCGGACTGGAGCAGACCATGAACGACTCGCTGGCCATCTGCCGCGAACTGTTTGCCGAGTTCTGGGGACAGCGCCTGGTGAACGTGATGCGGGCTCTCCACGACGTGAAATACCGTCAGCTGGCACACGGCGAGGAAACGGAAGAAGAATCATCTCCCCTTTATGAAGACAACTGCACCGAAGAAGAATTATACAAAGGCCTGGACATGGGCGACGACGATGAATAACCCTCAAATGCGAATCGAATGGTAGAAATACAGAGCAAGATAGACAAGAAAATGGTTGCCGAACTGCCCAAAGTTTCTTTTCCCGGCCGCATTTTTATAATTTATACCGAGGCGGATGCCCGCAAGGCCATCGACTACCTCAACACGCATGTACTGGTGGGCATCGATACCGAAACCCGTCCGTCGTTCCGGAAGGGGACCGTCAACAAGGTGGCCCTGCTGCAGGTCTCCACTTACGACACCTGCTTCCTCTTTCGCCTGAACCACCTGGGCCTGCCCGACTTCCTCGAAGACTTTCTGCAGAACGACGTGCTGAAAATCGGCCTCTCGCTGAAGGACGATTTCGCCATGCTGCGCCGTCGCAACCGCAAGGACCCGCGCACCGGCAACTGGGTGGAACTGCAGGACTATGTCACGGCTTTCGGACTCGAGGAAAAGAGCTTGCAGAAGATTTACGCCCTCCTTTTCCACGAAAAGATTTCCAAGAGCCAGCGCCTGTCCAACTGGGAGGCCGACACCCTGACCGAGGCACAGCAGCTCTATGCCGCCACCGACGCCTGGGCCTGCGTCCGTATCTATGAATACCTGGAGGAACTTCGGCGTTCCGGCAAATACCGCGTGATACGTCCCGAAGCCCCCGAAAACATTCTCGACGATTAACAACTTAAACCATACAAATGAGCTACAAGAAAGTATTTCTCAAACCCGGGAAGGAAGAATCGCTCAAGCGTTTTCACCCCTGGGTCTTTTCCGGTGCCATTGCCCGCGTGGAAGGAGAGCCGGAAGAAGGTGAGGTGGTCGATGTCTATACCTCGAAGAAAGAGTTCATTGCCTGCGGACATTTCCAGATAGGCAGCATCGCCGTGCGTGTGCTGTCGTTCCGCCAGGAACCCATCGACCATGACTACTGGGTGCGCCGTCTGCAGGTGGCCAAGGACCTCCGCTGTGCCCTGGGCCTGATTGGCAATCCCCGCAACAACACGTACCGTCTGGTGCATGGGGAAGGCGATAACCTCCCCGGACTCATCATCGACGTGTACGACCATACCGCCGTCATGCAGGCACACTCTGCCGGCATGCACCTCGACCGCATGGCTGTGGCCGATGCCCTCGAAGAGGTGATGGGCGATGTCATCCAGCACATTTATTACAAGTCGGAAACCACCCTGCCTTTCAAGGCCGATTTGCTGGCTACCGAAAACGGCTTCCTCAAGGGAGGCAGTCCGGAGAACGTGGCCATGGAAAACGGGCTGAAGTTCCATGTCGACTGGCTCAAGGGGCAGAAGACTGGCTTCTTCGTCGACCAGCGTGAGAACCGTGCCCTGCTCGAACGCTATGCCAAGGGCCGCAACGTGCTCAACATGTTCTGCTACACCGGCGGCTTCTCGTTCTATGCCATGCGCGGTGGGGCCAATCTGGTGCACTCCGTGGACAGCTCCGCCAAGGCCATCGACCTGACCAACGAGAACGTGGCCCTCAACTTCCCCGGCGACACCCGTCACCAGGCCTTTGCCGAAGATGCCTTCAAGTTCCTCGACCGCATGGGCGACCAGTACGACCTGATTATCCTCGACCCGCCGGCTTTTGCCAAGCACCGTGATGCCCTCCGCAATGCCTTGCGCGGCTACACCAAGCTCAACGCCAAGGCCTTCGAGAAAATCCGTCCGGGCGGCATCCTCTTCACTTTCTCCTGCTCACAGGTAGTCAGCAAGCAGGACTTCCGCAATGCCGTGTTCACCGCCGCCGCCCAGAGCGGACGCAGCGTGCGCATCCTTCACCAGCTCACGCAGCCCGGCGACCATCCGGTCAACATCTACCATCCCGAAGGCGAATACCTCAAGGGACTGGTGCTCTACGTGGAATAACCCTCGTCTGGAACCGACATAAAAAAAGCTGTTTCCCGTGCGGACCCTCCGCCAGTGAAACAGCTTTTTCTGTATCCGGACCCCTGTCAGCCGAACAGCTTGCCCAGCAGTCCCTGTTTTTTCTTTTTCTTCTCCATGCGTCTTTCTTCCACTTCGCCCAGCTTCTCGTTCAAGGCTTCCTCCACCAGGTCGGCCAGCTTGATGCGGTTGTGGATAATCCGGTAGATACTTCCCCAGTCGAAAAGTCCGCCCAGGTTACGGTCGTCGATGAACACATCTGCCTTCAGCTTCCGCGAAAAGTGCTCGTGTCCCGACTTCTCCTCCGGATAATTCGTATTTACGGCATAAAACTCCAGTCCCCGCTGGCGGCAGAACTCCACCGCCTCTTCCAGTAGTTTGTCTTCTCTCACCGACCACAGAATCAGGCGGTGTCCCTCCCTTTGCAGCATCTTCAGTGTCTCGATGGCAAACGGAATTTCCTTGCCGATTTCCGGGTAGCGGTGTTCCACAATCGTCCCGTCAAAGTCCACAGCTATGATCATATTTGTTTCAGTTTAAGAAATGTACCTAAATATTCCGCTGCAAAAGTAGAAAAAGAAATGCAGAAATCCGTTGTGGATTCCTGCATTTTTCTTTCTCATATTCTGTTATGATACTTCTTCTGTTACTTTACCATCCGGATAATGGCCGCACGGCTCAGTCGCGGATTTTCGTGGAACATCGTGTCCACGCCGCCCTTGTGCTCCAGAATCAGCTGGTCCTTGTTCACTCCGTATTTGTCCACCAGCGTGTTGTACACGGCTTCCGCTCTCAGCTGGCTCAGGCGCTCGTTGAAGGCCTGGCTGCCCGTCTGCTTGTCGGCATAGCCCGTAATCACGAAGCGGTTTTCCGGATATTTCTTGATCAGGTGGGCATACGCCTCCAGGTTCACGGCCTCTTTCTGGCTCAGGTACGCCTTGTTGATGTCGAAGAAAGCCGTATATTCCATGGCATCCTGCAGCTTGTGGTCGGGGGTCATCACCGGTGTGGCCGGCTGCGACTGCCGTTTCTCTTCCTCCAGCGTGTTCACGCGGTCTCTCAGGCTCGCATTCTCTTCGTGCATCTGGCGAAGCTGGCTCTGTACGGCCTGCATTTCGGCTGCCGAGATGCCCGTGCCCTTGTTCCATCCTCTGGCCTTGAAGCGGTAGGTGGCACCCACCATCAGGGCTACCGAGCCTTCCATGTTCTTTCCTCCGCGGATGCCGTCCAGCACGTCGTTGTTCACCGTGCCTCGTGCTTCCAGGTTCAGGTCCCATGCGGAGTTCAGGCGGAAGCGGTTGATGAAGCCCACGGTACCGCTCAGCTCGTTATCCTTGTGTTGGATGCCGCGCAGGTAACCGATTCCCACGTACGGGATGGCGTTGTACACCCGGTCCTCACGGTATCCGCAAATCAGGTTGGTCAGGTTCAGCATCACGTCGGTATGCAGGTGAAGCATGCCCCATTTCGTGCGATACAGGTCTCTGTCCACGTGCTTGTAGGCAAAATCGCCGTCCTTGAGCGAGTAGCCTTTGGCCTGGTAGCCGCCGAATCCCACACGCAGACCGATGCCCGGTGTGAACCATTTGCCTACGTTCACCTCAAAGGTCGGGGTAATCAGCTTGCCTGCCTTTCCCTGGCTGAAGTAGTCGCCCATGTACAGCTGTGCACCTGCGTTGACTCCTGCAAACCAGTTGTCTCCGAACAGGTTGGTCTGTACCGTGTATTTTTCTGTTTTTTCTGCTTTTTCCTTGTTCACTGTCGTGTCTTGCGCGAACAAATGCATTCCTGTCATCAGGGCGATGCCCAGCATGCAAATTGATTTCATATTCATATCCTCAATAGTTTAGTAAAATTCGTTTCTGTTTTATCTATTGCGTCCCCTTCGGGAGGGAAGGGGACGCAAGTTTGAGAATATAACAAGTGACCGAATCAAAATGTTCGAGGCACAAGAAAAAAATTACTTCCAGAAAATGTAGCTTACGCCGAGGTTGGCATAAGGCATCAGGGAGAACTCTCCGTTGGTCAGGGTTCTGGCCCCCGGGATGATGGCTCCTTTGTATGCTCTCATGGCTTCTTCCGCAAAGATACCCCACCGGTCGTTCACCCGGAAGGTCTCTTTCAGACCGCCCTGCATGCCGAAGTAGTCCTTTCTGGCCGCTCCGTGGTGTGTATACAGGATACCGGCAAACCCTTCCACCATGCAGATTCGTTCGCGGTTGTACCCCGCAGCCAAGGCCGTGAAGTCCACCATGTAGTCTGCGCCGAGGGTCAGCGGGTAGGTGTGTCCTCCTCTGCGGTATTGCAGATGTCCCACTTCCAGGTTCCCTCTCACGGACGCATACTGGCTGTATCTCCGTCCGTAGCTCAGGCTGAACTGTTGTCCCAGATGGTGCATCATCTTTTTCAGGTTCTGGTCACCCGAACGCATCGGGTAGCTGGCCCCTACGGCCACCGAAGCAAAGTTGTAGGGTTCAAAGAAGATGTCCTTCTTGTTCACGTCTTCTGCCCGTCGTCTGTATTGCACACCCATTTCCACGCTCAGGTTCTGCATTCTGCGGTCCTGGCTCTTTCTGCCGCCCACGAACGTCTGTGTGTAGTTGTTCCGGCTCCAGCGGGCCTGTCCGAACACGCCGATGTGGTCGTTCACGGCATACAGCAGCTGTCCGCCCGCCGTAGGGCCGATGAAGGGGCGTACTTTCTTGGCATACGTTTTTCCTCGGTGGGCCACGCCGCCCACTTCCACACCGCCGGTCAGGTTGACCTCCAGTTTGGGGTCGGTCACGCCGCAGTTGAACAAGCGGTTCAGGTTCAGCATCCCTTCCAGGCGCAGGCCGGCATACACTTCCTTGCGGGTATCCATCTTGCCGTCGTCGGGCACCGTCCGGTGAACACCTCCGAAAATCGTACCGCGTACTCCCAGTGGCAGGAACCATTTACCGATGCCTATACCCATCGCCGGTCCTACGGGGGCCAGCAGACCGTTCATCTGCGGAGCATGTCGAATTCCAGCCGAGTAGTCTCCTTGTATGCCCACATAGAATTCGTAGAACAGATTGTCCAGCACGTCCGCGTTGGGGCGGGGCAGGTTGTCCATCGGGATGCCCGTAAAGCGGTAGGTCAGTCCCACCACAGCCTGTGCCCCGAGGTCGTATTTCTTTTGGGAATCTCTTCCGTCAATGCCGTCGGTAAAGAGGTTGAGACGCGGTTCGGCAAACATCTCCAGGTGGCTGCCCAGCAGGTAGCTCACGTGCAGACCCCCGAAGAGGGCCCCTGCATAATGCCGGCTGTCGTCCTTTGTCAGCTGGGTCGTGTATCCCCCCAGTCCGATTACCGTTTCCACGTTCCAGGCCGTCCGGTCGTTGTAGCCCCACACGTAATCCATGATGCGGAAGAGGTGGGCAATCTCCACGCCGCCCCGTTTCATCTGTTTGTTCTGTGCGCCCTCCAGGGTCAGGCGGTAGCTGTTGAACGAGGTGACATCCTTGGTCAGGGATACCCCGAATTCCTTGCTCATCGGCATCCAGGCCCCTTCACCAGCCAGTTTGCTGGCCCCGCCGAAAGCCGATACCGACACGTTCCGTCCTTTGGCCTGCGGGTCCACCTTTCTGCCCTCGGGGATGTATCGTTTCTGGCGGATGTAGTCCATTGCATTGAAGAAATTCGCCTTCGTACTGTCGTTCGCTTCTTGTGCAGTCATGTGGCCGGGCAGGACGGCACATGCGCAGCAGGCCGCCGCGATATAATAATTCTTGATCGATTTCATGATGTTATTACTGATTGTTGTAGATATCCAGCGCTGTCTCTATGATATCCTTGTTGAACTCTCCGTCATTTTGTGCCTTGGTAATCATCTTGGCATCCTTGTTGAAGCAGCTCACCAGGCAGATGGCTGCATCCGTCAGGCCGGCGTCGCCTTTCCGGGCCGCTACCACCGCCTTCAGGTACCAGGTCACCGCCTTGTCGGCCGGCATTTCCTCTAAGGCCTTCTCCGCCTCGTCGTTGCCTGCCGGCGTTTCCAGGGCCAGATTCATCACCACCCGGTTCTGTACCGACGAGTTACAGATGGTTTCAAAAGTCCGTTGGGCCCGTGCCCGTTCTTCGGGTGTGTCTCCCCCCTGGAAGTAGCCTCCCATGGCCCAGGCATACGCTTTCACCAGGTCATACTCCGTATATTCGTCGGGAATCAGTTTGGCCATCACGCTGGCATTCTCGAAGTCGCCCGCCTTGATGTACATGCACAGCTGGTTCACCACTACTTCCACCGGGTTGATGATTTCCGTTCTTCCCGTGTCGATGTTTCTCCGTTCATAGTTCACGGTGAAAATTGTGCGGTTGATGAGCGGTTCCAGCACCTTCGTGTCGATGGTGTCCCGTTTCAGGTACTGCACCGCCAGCGTGTTGCCGGCCAGCACCCACGGACGCTTCATCTCCAGCGATTCGTCGTACGCCTTCCGTGCCACGGCCTCAATTTCCCGGTCGTTTTTCAGCAGTTGCAGCAGCTTCCAGTATTCATAGCGGGTGTACGTACCCTTGAGTCCCTTTTCCCGGTAGGCCTGCATCACCTCCTCGTCGTTCGGTTCGCGGTAGATGTCGTAGCGGCACAGGTACTTCACCTGTCGCAGTCTCTCCAAGTAGGGCACAATCACCTCCCGGTATTCCGGGAAGGCTCTGACGCGCTGTCCCTGTTTGTCCATCTGTTCCGGCAGGGCCTCCACCACTTCCCGGATGCGGCGTGACAGGTCGGTCAGGCTGTCCTGTGCCAGCAGGTCGGCCACGTCGTTCCACGAAGCCACTTCTGCCTGCGGGTTCTGGTACGTCCGTTCGGCCACGCTGCGCGGCAGGCTGCCGATTACTTCCTGCTGGATTTTCAGCATACGTTTTCTCGCCAGGGCCAGGTTCTTTTGGTATTGCCCTTCCGGCGAGGAGGTACCCATCACGTGGAATTCCCTCAGCATGGCTCCCGGTTCGTTCAGAATCATTTTCAGTTTCTCGTCAATCAGCTGCAGGTTCTGCCGGTTCTTTGGGTCGTCGGTCAGTTGGTCCGAGTTGATTTCGAAAGTCAGTTCCACCTTGTCTTCCGTGTTGCGCTTTTCCACCTGTGCCTTTTCCGCGTATTTCTGGAAGTCCAGGTCTTTGGCCAGCAGGTCGTATTCCAGGAAGCCCAGCGGCCGCTTGTTTTCGCACGTATTAATCTGGTACGTCTTCCGGAACGGTACCCGGCGGTAAGTCTCTATGCTGAAGTCCGCATAGCAGCTGTAGCTCCCGTTGGGGTCGGGCACGGTCAGCGTGTCCTGCCATTCGATGGTCATCCGGTCTGTGGTCAGCGGGGTGTCATTGACGAAGCGTGCCAGCGGGTCCCGTGACAGGTCGTATCCCATCAGTCGGGTTTGCGTGCGGTGGAATTCCTTTCCGTCGTATACCAGCGGCTTCAGAAACCCGATGGTGTCGTTGGTCGCGCAGTTCAGCACATACGGCTGGATTACCAGGCGCGAATACGTGTTTCCTTCCCGCCGCGGCACCACAAACGTGTTGTACGGATAAAACCGGTTGCCCATCAGGCGGCTGGCCTTCGGTTCCGGCTGAATCTGCTTCAGTTCTCCGGTCACGGTCACCTCCTGCAGCTGGATTCCTCCGTCCACCTCGAGGTCAATTTTCATCCGGTTGTTCACTTTCTCCAGCACCGACTTGCTCAGCCCCGGTTTGAACACCAGGGCACCGTTGTCGGGCACCAGAATCTCGTAATACCCGTTGGCATCCGTTTCCACCCGTTGCCCTTCGTCCAGAAAGAGGGACATGTTCAGGTTATCCTTGTCCAGGTTTTCTTGCAGGTCTTCTGCCTCTGCCACTGTCTTGCAGCTGTAGATGTACACTGCGGCATCCGTGAATGGCACCTTCTTCTTGTTGGCGATGTTGTACACCGTGCCGCTTACCTTAATCATGCGTTGCGCCCATCCGGCCACCGGAGTCGCCGTGAGCGTCGCTACCAGTATGTATTTACCTATACCCGATATCAATTTCTTATCCATAAGTCCAGATTGTTTTTAGAACACGTAGCTGCACGTCACAGCCACCTCTGTCGGTACGTACTTCATTCCCTTTGCGTTGTATTCCGCCTTGTTCATATTCGTACCTTCGGCGTACTTTTTCTCTCTGTACCACATCACGCCGACTCCGGCCGAGAATTCCAGGTTGAAGTGTTTGCACAGCGGCCATGCATACCCGTAGGTCAGTCCCGGTCCTGCAGCGTCTCCGCGGTGCGTGGTTCCTTCGTGCGCTACGAAGTACCTCATTCCGCTCACCGACAAGCCGACGAACGACCGTGCCATCGGCCTTCCCGATATCCAGTATCTGATTTCCGCCTGCGCTCCTTTGAGCTGCACGTCCAGCGGGTTCTTGTTCAGCCCGTAAAACACAGTCCCTTCCAGGCTGAACCGTGGAGCTGTCACCAGTTCCACCGAGAGATTGGGTGTCAGGTTTCCCCAGAGCAATGCATTGGTTTTCACCGCAGCCAGTTGGGCTTGAGCCGCACCGCTGCCGGCGAGCAGCATCCCTCCCAGGACCCCCCACCTAGTTAACCTTTTCATAAAATAAATTCTTGTTTTGTTTTGATTTATGTAGTTTTCGTTAAGTTCGTTTCGGTGCCGCGTACTGTCTCAGTAGGCATTCTTTTCGCCATGCAGCGCATTGGCCACGGTCTTGTAGATGATGAACAGGTCCAGTCCGAACGTCCAGTGTTCGATGTACCAGATGTCGCCGCGGATACGTCCCTCCATATCCTTCAGCTCTTTCGTTTCGCCGCGGTAGCCCGTCACCTGGCTCCAGCCCGTGATGCCCGGCTTCACGAAATGCCGCACCATGTACTTGTTGATTAGTTTCGAATATTCTTCCGTATGCTTCAGCATGTGCGGGCGCGGGCCCACGATGCTCATGTCGCCTTTCAGCACATTGATGAACTGCGGCAGCTCGTCGATGTTCGTCTTGCGCATGATGTTTCCCCAGCGCGTCTTGCGCGGGTCATCCTTGGTGGCCTGCAGCGTATCCGCCTGGGCATTCACCTTCATGCTTCGGAACTTGTAGCAGTAGAACTCCTTGTCGTTCAGCCCGTTTCGTTTCTGCTTGAAGAACACCGGTCCCGGCATCGTCAGCTTCGTGATAATCGTCACGATAATCAGGATGAAGGGGAAGAACGTACACAGGAAGAGCAGGGAGAACACGATGTCGAACGTCCGTTTCAGCATCTTGTTGCCTGTCCGGCTCAGCGGGTCCGGCCGCAGGCTCAGGAAAGGCACGTTGCCGATCATGTTGAAGTACACCCGGTTGTGCAGGTAGTTGTAGATGTTCGGCACGCTGTAGAAATGCACCAGGTGGTTCTCGCAGTAATTGATAATCGGCCGGATGATGGCGTGTTCCCGCGAAGGCAGACAGCAGAACAGAAAGTGCGTGTTACCCTCTTTCTCCAGCCATTTGGTTACTTCCTGAGGCGTGCCCAGGTACGGGCATTCTTGCGGGAAATCCGGGTTCGGCTGGAAGTCGAAATACCCTTTCACCCTGAATCCGGTCCAGTCCTGGCTTGTCAGTTCGTAATACAGCTCCCGGTTGTTTTCCGAGCTGCCCACCAGCACCACGTAGCGCACATTGCCTCCTTTGGAGCGGTATTTTTTCAGCACCCACCGGGCCAGGATACGGAAAACGGCCAGGCAGACACACAACAGCAGCAGGAAGCTCAGGTAGAAGAACGACCACGTATCCATGAACTTTCCTACGCCCAGGATGATGCCCGACATGATGCCGAAGAACACCGTGCTCCGGAACACCTTGCCCAGAATCTGGTAGGCGAACACCTTCCGTCGGTAGAGCACGACGCCGATTTGCATGCCCGAAATGAAATAACATAACATTACTGTCAAAATCACCTGCAAGTGGGGTGCCATCAGAGTGTTGTGCCACGGCGTGTTTTCCGTTGCGAGGAACAACAAATCGAACAATCCTCCTGTAATCAGTGTTTCTATGGTTACAATAAATAGACTTACCCAACCATTGTACGAATCATATTTTGTTCTCATACGCTGTTTGTAATTTTTAGTGTATTAGTCAGATTGGCTGCAAAGTAACAGATTCTTTGGAGGATTTCCAACGAAATGATTAAGAAGTTTTGCCCAAATGCGCTAAAATGTACCGTTATCCAAAAAAAATGTATTTTTTGTGACAAATGGGCCCTGTTTTTAGGGACATCTTCGGCTCCGACTCGCAGCTTTCTAAAAAAAAAACAGCTCCCGGTTTTCCGGGAACTGTTTCATATTCAATGCGAATTGCTGTAAAGTCTGCTGAGGAAGTTTTTTATTCTTTTCCTTTCACCTCGGTTCTTCGGGCTTTTACGGAGTACCTCAGTTCCTTTTCAATCACCCGGTCTTTGCCCAGTCCGTAGGTGTGCAGCCGGTCTTCTTCAATGCCCACTTTCACGAGCCATTTTTTCAGGGCCTCCGCACGTTTTTCGGTTACCTTCTTGTTGATGGCTTCTCCTCCCGTGTGGTCCGCATATCCGCAGATGTCGATTTCCACGTCCGGATTTTCCTTCAGGGCCTTTGCGATGGTAAAGAGTTCGCGGGCATACTTGTCGGTATCCAGTTTCCACTTGCCCCGTTCGAAGTACACGGCCGGCAGTTCCGGCAGTCCTTTGCAGACCACCACTTCCGGCGATTTCTCCGTAATGGCCTTTTCAATGTAGACCGTGTCGCGTATCACCTTCGTCACGGTCCGGGTAGCCCGTTTCCACATCGGCAGGTAGCCCGGAGCATACATCAGGTTGTCCTTCTTCTTTCCGTTGCCGTTGCCGATTTTCCAGATGACTCCGATTTGTGCCGTCAGCACCGTGTTGTGCTTGGTCGTATTGATGGAGTTGATGCCGTCGAACTTTCCGTTTCTGATCCAAATCATGCCGCCCTTCACCTGGGCGTCCAGGTGCGGGTTGATGCGGTATCTCACGGCCAGGTCACCTCCCAGTCCCAGGTCCACCTTTTTCCCGACCCCTTCGGCAAAGCGGCTGTCGTCGCTTCTGCGCTTCACGGTCGACGAGAAATGCTGCAGGTAGATGCCCGGTGCCGCAATCAGGGCCCATCTTCTGTCCCCGTCGCTTCTGCGGAACAGGTTCAGCAGGTTGGTTTCCCAGTTCAATCCCACGTTCAGCATCCGTACCTTGCTGTAGAGATCCCTGTATCGCATGGAATTTTCCGGGATGTCCGTATTATAATAGGTGTTCCCGTTGGGCAGCAGCAGGAAATCATCCTCGTAATACTGCGAGCCGGCCCGGTTCACGCCATAATCCAGGCTCAGTCTCACGCCGAACAGCGGGCTGATTTGGTAGCCCCCTTGCAGGCCCACCATTCCTCCCAGGAAATTATAGTTTCCTCTGCTCAGCGAGCGGAAGTCACCGGCAAAATATGGAGAACCGATGTGGAATCCCACTGAAAAGCGGGAATAGTCCTTATACAGTTCTTCCTTGGTGGGATAATCCTTCCACGGGTCATCCACCTTTACCGTTTCTTGTGCGGCGAGGTTCACGACACCTCCCCACAGGCACATTGCAGCCACAATATATTTTGCGTAATTCATATACATCTCCATTAATTAAGTCCATCGTTTTTCATTTGCAGGCGGAAGCATACGTACGCCCGTTTCCCGTAATTCTGTCCGTTCTGTTTGGCCTGCAGTCCCACCACCATTTTAAAGCCTTCCAGTGAAGTAGGGGTTACTCCCGGAGTCAGGTTGCTCTTCATGCTCACCTGTCCGGCCGTAGATACCTCGATGTAGTTCCACAGTTCCCCTCTGGCCACGCCCTGCGTGTCGTAGATGGCCGCCAGGGAGTACACCACCGGCAAGTCCTTGCGGCTGCTGCCTTCCACTGTGGAAGAAGCCGTTACCGCCGCATTGAACAGAGACTGTATGCCCTCAATCTGGCAGATGGAAGCCCCCGACTGGTTGAGGATGGCTTTCAGCACCGGCAGCTTGTAGATTTCACTTTCTGCGAAGTTGCCTACTCCGATGTCCTCCTTGGTCTGCAGGATTTCCGTGCCCGCCATGAACGTATAGTCCGTATTCGTATCCATCGCTTCGTGGCTTTCCAGTCGCAGCGGTCTGTATTCGGTCAGCTTGTAGTTGTTGCCGTCGTTCAGCACCACAGCCACCTGATACGGAAGCGCCTGTCCACCTTCCAGCGCCTCTTCCAGTGTGAAGCCCACTTTCACGGTCAGCTCTCCGTAGGCACTTTGCGTCACCTCCTCTACCGTCATTGCCGGCAGGCTGTTGCTGCTTCTCACCGGTATCACCTCCCTGCATCTCAGTCCGACGATGCCTTTCAGGTTCGTCAGTTTGCCGGCTGCGTCTTCCGGGGTGATTTCCACTTTCAGTTCCATGGTGTAGTGCCCCGGAGTGGTTTCCTTCACCTTCACCGTGCCGTCGTTGTAATCGGCCAGCAGTTCGAAGCTCTGTATGCGGTTCATCAGCGTTTCCACCTGCTGTTTCAAGGCGTCGTATTGTGAAGTCAGCTGGGCAATCTGCTGTTGCATTTTGTCAAGCTGTTCCTGCAGTTGCTGTGCAGCCTCCTCGATGGCCTGGTTCATGTCGTCCAGGGTAGGGCAGTCGTTGATTTTCTGGAACATTGCTTCCAGCTGGCGGTCGATGGCAGCCTTGTCGTAGTAATTGTCCAGCAGCTTTTCTATTTCTTCCCGGGTCACGTAGTTGCTTTGTCCCTCCTGCAAGTTCTTGATTCGGTTGTACAAGTCTGTAATCTGCGATGCCTGCAAGTTCACTTTCGAAGTCAGCTCACCCAGTTGCTGGTTCGTCTTTTTCAGGTTTTCGTTCAGCGTTTCCACGAAACTATTGAGTCCGCTCACCTCCTTGCTCAGGTTGTTGTAGTTTGTCTGCAAGGCCAGGATGGAATACTGCACGTAGTTGTTCAGCTGCGTCAGGGCTTCCGCCTGTTTCTGCTGGTCCCCCTTCAGGTTCAGAATATCCTGTGTCTGCTTGTCTACCTTCTGTTGCAGGGCGAGCAAGTCCTGTTTCAGTTGGGCCAGTTCGGCCGGGTCGCTTCCGCCTCCCTGCTGTTCCAGTGCGCTCAGTCTCTTTTCAATGTCAGTCAGTGTCAGCTGGTAGGCCGTCTGCATGTCCTGTATCAGTCCTTCCAGGGTGCTCACCTTGAGTCCCAGTTGGTCCAGTCTGGTCGACAGTTCGTTCAGTTTTTGCGTATGATTCTCCACCAGCTCCTTTGTCTGCTGCAAGTCATTGCCAAACAGTTTTTGTGTGTTGAGCAGTTCTTTCAGCTGTTTGTTCATGGCCGTCTTCAAGTCGTCCAGGTTCTTCTGCAAGGTCGTTACCAGCTCTTTCAGTTCGTTCAGTTCGGTGTCGCTTCCCGGAGTCAGTGCGTTGATGGCTTCCCAGATTTTGTAGATTTGCAGGTCATATTTTTCCACCAGGTTGTTCAGTTGCTCTCCCAGGTTGTCGTATTTGCTGTTCAGTTGGTTCACCTTGTTTCCGAGCGATTGCACCGTCGACGACAATCCGGCCATTTCATTTTCCACGTCCTGGATTCTTGCGTCCACCTCCGTTTTTACGGCAGTAATTTTTTCGATGGTATTTTGGCGCAGGCTTTCCAGGTTGGCAGCATTTGTAGCCGTTGCCTCTTTCACCTCATCCACGAGCGCCTTCAACTGGCCGATATCCGTGGTCAGTTTGTTGTCCACCTCCTGCAGTTGGGCAAGCGCTTCTTCCATTTTCTGCTTCTGGTCTGCCATGTCGCTGCCCAGTCCGGCCATTTCTGTTTTCAGGCCTTCAATGGCCAGTTCCACAGCCTTCTGCTTTTCCTGCAAGGCCTCCACCTGCGTTTCCAGTTTGGCCACCCGTCCGTCCAGCACGTTCAGGCTGGTGTCGATGGCGTTGATTTGGTTGGAGATTTCCAGTAACCGCGTATTGAATTCCTGGTTGGCAATCTGGATTTTCTCCTTGAGTTGCTGTATTTCTTCCGTATTGCCGTCGATTACCGCCTGGAGTTCCGCAATCCGGTTGTTCAAGTCCGTTTTCACAGTCTCCAGTTCCGTTTTCAGCCGGTCAATATCCTCTTTGTGGCCACTGCCACCCTCCGCAAGCGCTTCTTCAAGCGCTTTGATTTGTTGTTCGATGAGTGTCACCTTTTCCTTCAATCCGTTCAGGTTCACCTCACCATTATTGATTTGATTTCGAAGAATTTCCAGTTGTCCGTCGTAGTCTTTTTGGCAACTGGTAAGGAGCGACGTGCCACTTAAGCAGAGTAGCGCTGCGGCTGCCAGTAAATAGCCTTTTCTCTTTGTCATAACGATATAACCTTAATGTTAGTTAGAATAATTCAGTTTCATTACAACAAATATAAAGAAAAATTGTTAGGAAAAAGTGAAGAAATCCTTCTTTTTTCTGCTTAATTCTTCATTTTTCGCCAGCCGTAGTGCCAGATTTTGAAGAACGGAGCCCAGCATACCTCCTGCGGGTAATCGTGTACGAATCCCCACATCCTTTTCAGGGAAGTCGAAAACCTTCCACCGTCTGTCTGCATTCTTTCCCGCGACAGCCGGGGGTCGAACTGACCGAAATTGCCGGCCCGCATGATTTCCTCCAGCAGCCGTCTGCCTCTTCGTTCCGAAGGACTCACCGGCATGTATTTTCTTTCCAGTCCGAATATCGTTTCCAGTACCCACATCACCTCCGCCGCAAAATCCGTCATTTGCAGTGCGCGCCACTGCCGGGCCGTCCGTGCCCGTTCCTCCGAGCTTGTTTCTTGTCTGAATACATAGAAGATGTCCATCAGCTGCCGTAATCCTACGCCCTCACTCAGCAGGTGGCGGTAAGCGTGCAACACCAGAAACACCCGGTTCATTTCCCCCTCCGGTACCCGGACGCTTCCGTCGGTTCCTTCCAGGGTCGTTTCCTGTCCGAAGCCGTTTCGCTTCCATTGGCGGCATAAGGCTTGCAGCCTGTAGTTCGTCAGCGGGTTGAACATCCACGACGGCGTGGTGTGTACCTCCACCTCACACACTTTCGACAACTCCATGTCCACATGGTGATACACCACCTCCGCTTTCGGGTCCGTTTCCCGTGCCAGTCGGATAATCTCTTTCCGGCTTCCTTCCAGCCAGATGTCAATGTCGCCCGGCATCCGTCTCAACGGGTGCGGATACAGTTGAGCCACCCCCTGTCCTTTCAGGATCATGGAACGCATGCCTTTCCGGGCAAAGAATTCCGACACCCTGACCGCTTCCTTGTTGACTGCTTGGTTCACCCGTTCAATCTGGTGAGTCCGTCCTATCCATTGCATCAGTAAGGGCCGGGGCGGTTTGCTGGCGGCAGGAAGTACCTCGGCAGCTCCCAGCAGTACCCCTGTCAGCTTCTGCTTTTCTGCCAGTTCCAGCACTTCAATCCATTCCTGTGCGGAAAGAGGAGTTTCCGGTGCACTTCCCGTTCCTACAGCCAGTTTGAGCAATTGGAAAAATCGGTTTTCCTTGCCCATCACATTTCCCTTATCACGTTGCGGATGAACAGCGTGTTGCCGATGATATAGCGGCGCCACATCCGTTTGGGTTCCTTGATGAGTCGGTACAGCCATTCCAGGCTATGTTCCTGCCACCACATCGGAGCCCGTTCCATGGTGCCCGCAAAGAAATCGAATACCGCTCCGATGGTACCGCAGTGACAGTGGATGTGCAGTTCGTTCCAGTGGCGGTAAGCCCATTTCTCCTGTTTGGGAGCCGTCATGCCAATCCACAGCAAGTCGGGGTTGGCCCGGTTGATGGCCTCGATGATTTCCCGGTTCTCCGCTTCCGAGAATTCCGGTTTGTAGGGTGGGGAGTACGTTTCAATCCGGATGTTCGGGTACACCGTTTTGCCCTTCTCGCGAATCAGTTTCAACACTTTTTCGCTGCTTCCCATGAAGAAGCACGTTCCTCCCTTGCGGTTCAGGCGTTCCATTTCCATTGTAAACAAGTCCCAGCCTGCAATGCGTTCTTTCGGCTGGCTTTTGGCTTTCAGTTTCCGGCAGGCCATTACGATACTTGCGCCGTCGGGAATCAGCGCATCGCCTTTCATCAGTGCTTCGGCAAAAAAATCATCCTTCAATGCCGTGTTGTAGGAATGTGCATTGATGGTGTTGATCAGTAATTTTCCTTCCGGAAGCGCTTCTAGTTCTTTTTTGGATTCAACGATTTTAAGTTCCTTTAATTTTAGCATATATCTGCGTGTTCAAAAGGTTTACGTTATTGATTTTACAGTTTTTTGTATCTGGCTGCGAACCATAGGATTTCGGCGAAGCACACCAGCGGGACGATGAATCCCACCGCCATTGAAACGTGGTCGGCGATGAATCCCATCAGCATGGGCGCGATGGCCCCTCCCACAATCGACATAATCAGGTAGGAAGACGCCTGTTTGGTATGCGTGCCTACGTGGCGCAAAGATAGTGAAAAAATCGTAGGGAACATGATGGATTCACACAAGAAACACAGCAGCAGGAAATACCACCCGATGGTTCCCGGCAGCAGGATGACCGCCGCCATGCAGATGAAGGCTCCCGTGGCACAAGTTGTCAGCACCTTTTCTCCCTTTACGAAGCGCATGATCCAGCTTCCGCCCATACGTCCCGCCATGAACAGGCCCATGCCGCCGAACGAAAGCCATACCGATGCTTTTTGGGCAGAGATGCCCGCATTCTCCGTCGCATAGTTGATGAAGAAACTGTTGATGCCCGTCTGAGCCGCCACATACAGGAAGAGCGACAGCAGTCCCACGGTAAACGAAGCCGTTTTCCAGAGCGAGGTGTCGTTGCCTTGCGTTCCTTTCTCTTCCGCTTCCTGTCCGATTTCCGGCAGTTTCACCCGCGAGAAAATCACCGCAATGAGCAGTACCAGCGTGCCCAGCACCGCATACGGTGTCGTCACGTCGCCCCCTCCGGCAAAGAGGAAGAAGCCCCCCGCCAGCGGACCGCAAATCCATCCCAGTCCGTTGAACGACTGCGCCAGGTTGATACGCCGTTCGCTGCCTTCCGGTTCCCCGAGCACCGTCACATACGGGTTCGAAGCCGTTTCCAGACACGTCAGTCCGCAGCCGATGACAAACAGCGCCAGCAGGAAGAACTCAAACGACTGAATCCGTCCCCCCGGAATGAAGAGCAAGGCCCCGATGCCATACAGCACCAGTCCCGTCAGCACCCCCGTGCGGTAACCGAAGCGGCGGATAATCCGTCCCGCCGGCAGCGCCATCACGAAATACCCCCCATACACCACCGCCTGAATCAGGGCCGAGCGCGTACGGGTAATCTCCATCGTATCCTGAAAATGCTTGTTCAGTACGTCCAGGATACTGTGTGCCACTCCCCACAGGAAGAAGAGCGACGTAATCAAAATGAAAGGAACCAGGAAACTCCTTCCGTCCCTGGTTCTTACTAATCCTATCTTTTCCATGTCAGCTTCTACTGATTTCCAGTCCTTTGTTCGATAAACTCATTTCCACGAAGCGTGCCCGGTCGTTGGGGCGGCTTTCCGTGAGAATCCGGCGGATACGCAGTGCCGCATCCGGATCTTTGGCCACCATGTACAGGTAGCCCCCTCCGCCGGCTCCCGGCAGCTTGTAGCCCAGGCACAGGTCGTCAATCCGTTCCGTCAGTGCCTGTACGGCCGGCGGGTTCGTACCTTCGTCCAGCAGCTGGTTCTGCTTCCACGTTTTCCGTACCAGTCGTCCCATGCCCTCGAAGTCATTCCGCAGGATGGCGTCGTACATGTCCATGGCATGCCCCTTCATCTGCTCCAGCAAGTGCAGGTGACGGTTCGAGTTGAGGAACATTCCCCGCACAATCTCTGCCAGGATGCCCTTGGCCGTGCGCGTGATGCCCGTATAATATAAAAGGTGGCATTTCCGGTACTCGTCGCTTGTGAACAGGTAGTCCGGCAGCCAGCGTACCTTCGGTTCCTGGTGCCAGCCCGGCTGCGTCTGCAGCAGTTTCACCCCTTGCAGTACCCCACCGTACTGATCCTGCCATCCGCCGCCCGTGGTGAGCAGCTGTTCCAGTATCAGTGTGCGGCTGCCGATGCCCTGCTTGTCCCAATTCAGGCCGCAGAAATCATTCAGTGCCCCCAGCACCGTCGATGCCAGGATGGAGCTGGTGCCCAGTCCCGAACCTGCCGGAATGGCCGACAGCAACGTCACCTCAATACCCGTGCCAAACGCCTTCAACTGTGCCTCCAGCGAGTCGAAATGCTCCGTCGAGAAATTTGGATGGAACCCTGCCAGGGTCAGTGCCGCTTTCGGAATGGAGAACGGTGAACCCACCTTGCTATAATCCTGCAACTCCTCGTAGGTAGACACCACCTCCATGGCCCCCAGGTCGATGGAACGCAGGGTGATGCGGTACTCCTTCGACGGTTTGACGTACACCTGCAACGGCGGCTGTTCGTTAAGCTCAATGGCCAGGTTCACCACGTTTCCCCCCTCCATCAGGCTGTAGGGTGGGGTATCCGTCCATCCCCCCGCAATGTCGATGCGCACCGGGCTGCGGCTCCACACAATCTGGTCCGCATACACCGAAAGCTTCGGCTGCTGGCGATGATCCATCGTGCCCGTCAGTCCCTGCCGCATCAGGCCGAACGCCCGGTCTTCCAGGGCCTTCGCCTCCGGTTTCCCTTCCAGTTCCAGCACCTTCGCGCGGAACATCGCGTCGCTGATTCGTTTCAGCAGGGGAGACCCCTCCGGAAGTTCTCCCGGCAAGGCGATGCTCCCCTTGGCAAATTCCTCGGCTGCCTCCAGCAAGTCCACCTGATAGAACACGCTCCGTTCCTGGTTCTGGGCCAGCAGGCTCCAGTTCTCCTTGCGGAACACCTCCCGCTGGGCGAACAGGCGTCGCAGGTTGGCATACGCCGAAATCTCGTCTGCCGATACCTTCCGGGCCTTCTGCCAGATGGCCTTTCCGGCTTCTCCCTGTCCGCCGTCCGTCATCCATTGCAGCACCGTGCCCAGTTCCTCTATCGAGTCCGTCACCGGGAAAATCGCCGCCGCCTGCAAGTCCTCACAGCCCCGTATCTCGTCCGCCGTCAGTCCTCTTTCCGCCAGCCATTCCGTCACCGGACGTCCCAGGTAGAGGGTAGAAGCCTCTTTCAGGCTCCCCTTGAATTTATCGTTGAAGCCATACGGGCGTGCGGCGAATTCCTTTTCGCCCATCGGCACCACGTCGATGCACACTCCCTCCGGCACCTTCAGTTTCCAGTCGTTGCGCGGCACCCCCGTGATGATGTTCCGGCTGTGCAGCAGCCAGTCCTTGCCCACGTGGCTGTTTTCCACCCAGATTTCCGCGTTGTCTGCCGTCAGGGTGAAGTCCATTTCCGCATTCTGTACGAACACCGCCGGATGCGGTTTCACCTTGTGGTGCATGATGGCCCGCTGGTCCGTCACGCAGTTCTGCACCGCCAGCGTCGACGAAATCATCTCCCGGCTTGTGCCGTAGTGGTGGAACTCTCCGCCCGGCAGCGGCAAGATGGCCACCTTCAGGCTGTTCAGTTCCTCGTCCGCGATGCGCGGGTGTGCGCCCAGTGCCAGTCCGAACTCCGAATACATGTCGTAGAACTTCACGTCCCCGTTCGGAGTGGTCGAGCGTTTCACCATCAGTTCCACGGCCCGGTCGCTCAGCAGCCAGATGCCGATGTCCATCAGGAACAGGTAATCCTGCATCAGCTTGCCCATCTCCTCCACGCTCGGTTTTTGCAGCATGAAGTCCAGCTTCTCCGGTTCCTTCCGCGAAGACACGAACACCCCGTGGTTCTTTGCCAGTTCAGGGTCCACCCACAAGCCGTAACACACCACGTCCACGTCCGGAATGTCCTGCAGCGGCTGAGTAGCCCGGATGTACACGTCGCCGCTGGCAATCAGTGTGTGCAGCCCTTCCGGAGCCCGTTCCATGATTTCCTCGTACAAGGGCAGTTGCAGTGACAGCAAGTTCTGTGTGAGCCGTTGTCCCCGTGCCCAGCGGAACACCGGAATCGGTGTCAGAATCTTTCCCGACGGCGCATAGCCCGGCAGTCGCCGGCTCTGGCCTCCCGCATGGAGCAGGATACGTTTTTCCTTTGCCAGCCAGTCCCCGAGTCCGGCTGTGTCACCTTCTTCCGTCCGGCAGGCATTCAGCAGCCACGCCGTACCTCCTCCCGAACCCAGTTTCTTGCCCACCGGGTCCGACGTGCAGAACCACTCCTTGTGGTCCGCGTGCATGATATCGTGAAAACATTCCACCAGATTTGGTGGCAATGACAGTAACTTTTTCATCTTTACAATTAATAATTAATAATGAATAAATAATAATGAATAATGAATAGTGAAGAATGAATAATGAAGAATGAATAATTAATAATGAAGAATTAACAATGATAGTGGATGGAATGCATCCACTCGTTTTTAATTATTAATTGACTTACAGCTTAAATATTCGTTCCATTAATTTCCATTTTTCCTGCGACGTCGCTCCCGGCGCTGCTTTCTGGTATTTCGCCATGTGTGCTTCCCATTCTGCCTGGCGGGGCAGGGTAGCCAGTCGGGCGTAGTCTCGTTCCATGTCAAAGTCGTCGGTGGTATCCATGATCATGAACAGGCGGTTTCCGTCGATGTAAATCTGCATGTCGGTGATGCCCACTTCGCGGATACCCGCTTTCACTTCTTCCCACACGTGTGCATGTTCTGCCACGTAGGCCTCAATCAGCTCCTTGTCGTTGTAGAGCTCGAGTGTCTGGCAATATCTTTTCATAATGAAAAATTAACAATGAATAATGAATAACGTCTCAAGATATATTCTTACTAAGAAAATCTTTCAAGGGTTGTAAAGCAGGTAAACTAAGATTCCTTATCACAGTATCTAGAAATACATATTCGGATGTTTTTTCATACCGTGCTTCAATGAATATATGTGTCATCCTATCTTACCTCCATTTCTTGTTTAATAGCATACGCAAGTTCTTCTGCACTATAACGTAAGGCTACAAGTTCGTCATCATTTTATTTTTTCTTCCTCTATGTTTCTGACTTCTTCCTCCGACAGTCCGGTGGCCTCTGCAATCTGTGCCGTAGTTAGTCCCAGTGCTTTCAAGTTGCGTGCAATTGCGGCTTTTTCTTCCGCACGACCTTCCGCACGGCCTTCCGCACGGCCTTCCGCACGACCTTCCGCACGGCCTTCCGCACGACCTTCCGCACGTTCCGTCATGATGTTGTCCCTCAGAATCACGATATTATCCAAGTGTTTGTAGTATGCCTTCAGTTCCTCTCGACTCATGCGGTCCAGTTTCAGTTGCTCCTTCACCTTGTCCAGTCCCGGTGCCGTGGCATGTTCAGGTACATTTCCCGTATTCAGGTAATAAATCCATTCTTCCAGCGGCGTCTTCGCCACCCGGTTGAAATCGTTCACCTTCAGGATGTAATACTCTGGATAGAGTTGGCTCACCTTGTCCACTTTGAATGTCTGTCTCTGGAACGGGCTCAGTTCTAGGATGTCTCCCTCATGGATACCCACGAACTCCGTCTTTCCGTGATACACGAAATCCTTTCCGTGTCCCAGCGAGAAATACACGATGTTCACGCTGTACACCTTCCGCACCTTCTCGTAGCCTTCCCCCCGGTTGATATATTCCGTCACCAGCTTGGAAGCCCCGAAGAGCATCCGTTGGAAATACGCAAACTCATTGTTGTTCTGCACCTCGATGAGCACCAGTTCTCCCTTCGAGTTTTCTGCCAGCATGTCCACCCGGTTGTACTTGTCAAACTCATCCTCCTGGTTGCTTTCGCTTTCCAGCAGTTTGTGGATGGTCACTTTTTCCTCCAGCAGTGTGGTGAGCAGTCCTTCCAGCACCGCATAGTTGGCCTTGTTGCGCAACAGACGCTTCATGGCCCAGTCAAAACGAATATAACTTTCCATAGGGCAATGCCTTTATTTTGTTCTTTTTACAAAGGAAGCAAATTCTCCGCAGAAAAGCAAAAAGATTCCCGTATCTCCTGCCTTAAAAACGCTGGGATGGGGAATCTTTCGTTTTCTGTTGTGCGCCGTATCCGGCTCTTCATTTTTAATTATTCATTCAAACCGTCTGGTGGTTGATGCAGATACCTTTCAGGTACCATTCATACAAGCGGTGGATACCTTCGTCGATTTCCACCTTGTGGTGCCATCCCAGGCTGTGCAGTTTGCTCACATCCGTCAGCTTGCGCAGCGTGCCGTCCGGTTTGGACGCATCCCAGCGCAGTTCGCCCTTGAAGCCGATTTCCTTCATAATCTTTTCGGCCACTTCGCGGATGGACAGTTCCTTGCCCGTACCCACGTTGATGTGGCAGTTGCGGATTTCCGTGATGCCGTCGGCGTTCTTCACCGAAGCGTCGTATGTCTGCTTGAAGTCCACGTTCAGCAGCACGTGTACGCTGGCATCCGCCATTTCCTCGCTCCACAGGAACTCACGCAGCGGCTTTCCGGTACCCCAGAGGGTCACCGCTTCGGCTGCTATGCCGTAGTGCGCCAGTACCTCCGTAATGTCTTTCTCGTCCGATGTGCCGTCCACCACAAATTTCTCGCCGTTGCGCATGACGCTCACCGGACGCAGGCTGATGTCCTTGCGCACCGCTTCCCAGTCGCCTTCGTTCAGGCATTTGGCCAGGTAAATCTTGCGGATCATGGCCGGCAGCACGTGGCTGTTCTCCAGGTGGAAGTTGTCGTTCGGACCGTAAAGGTTCGTCGGCATGACGGCGATGTAGTTCGTGCCATACTGCAAGTTGAAGCTCTCACACATCTTCAGTCCCGCAATCTTCGCAATGGCATACGGTTCGTTCGTATATTCCAGCGGAGAGGTGAGGAGCACTTCCTCCTTCATCGGCTGCGGTGCTTCGCGCGGATAGATACACGTACTTCCCAGGAACAGCAGCTTCTTCACCCCATGACGGAAACTCTCGCCAATCACGTTCTGCTGAATCTGCAAGTTCTGGTAGATGAAGTCCGCCCGGTAGTGCAGGTTGGCCATGATGCCCCCCACGTGTGCGGCAGCCAGAATTACGGCATCTGGCTTTTCCTCATCGAAGAACGCCTTTACGGCCACCGGGTCCAGCAGATCCAGTTCCTTGTGTGAGCGTCCCACCAGGTTGTTATATCCTCTTTCCTTGAGGTTGTTCCAAATAGCGGAACCCACCAGTCCGTGGTGTCCCGCTACATATATCTTTGCTGATTTATCCAACATACTAAAACCTCCGTTTCTTCGTAGAAAAATCCCGTTTTAATTATTAATTGTTCATTATTAATTACTTCACGATTCCTTTCTCCAGGTATTCTGCCAGGTTCGTACGGATTTCTTCGCCCGCCTTTTCTACGGCCACCTTCGCCATATCTGAATCCACCATGATGTTGATCAGTTCCTCGAAAGAAGTCTTGGTCGGGTTCCATCCCAGTTTGGCTTTCGCCTTGGTCGGGTCACCCCAGAGGTTTACCACGTCAGTCGGACGATAGAAGTCTTCGCTCACTTCCACCAGGCACTTGCCGGTAGCCTTGTCGTATCCCTTTTCGTCGATTCCTTTGCCCTTGAATTCCAGTTCGATGCCGGCACGCTTGAAGGCCAGGTAACAGAATTCACGCACACTGTGCTGTTCGCCGGTAGCGATGACGAAATCTTCCGGTTCGCTGTTCTGCAGGATGAGCCACATACATTCCACGTAATCCTTGGCATATCCCCAGTCGCGCAGCGAGTCGAGGTTACCCAGGTACAGCTTTTCCTGCTTGCCTTGTGCGATACGGGCCGCAGCCAGCGTAATCTTACGTGTGACGAACGTTTCTCCGCGGCGTTCTGATTCGTGGTTGAACAGGATACCCGAGCAGCAGAACATGTTGTAAGCCTCGCGGTATTCCTTCACAATCCAGAAACCATAGAGCTTGGCCACTGCATACGGGCTGTAAGGATGGAACGGAGTGTTCTCGTTCTGCGGCACTTCTTCCACCTTTCCATACAGTTCCGAAGTAGATGCCTGGTAGATGCGGCAAGTCTCTGTCAGTCCACACAGACGTACGGCTTCCAATACACGGAGTACGCCTGTAGCGTCTACGTTGGCCGTAAATTCCGGCGAGTCGAAGCTCACCTGCACGTGGCTCTGTGCGGCCAGGTTGTAGATTTCCGTCGGGCGCACCTTGCTCACTACCTGCAACATACTCATGGAGTCCGTCAGGTCCGCATAGTGCAAGTGGAAGTTCGGTTTTCCTTCCAGGTGCGCGATACGTTCGCGGAAATCCACAGACGAACGGCGGATGGTGCCGTGCACATCATAACCTTTTTCCAATAAGAGTTCAGCCAGGAACGATCCGTCCTGACCCGTAATACCTGTGATTAATGCTACTTTTCTTTCCATATAAAAATAAAAATGAGGTTTATAAATTATGCCTGTGAAAACTCTTTGATGCGTTGTTCCTCTGCCAGTCGGCATACCAGCAGCCTTCCGTCTTTTTCCGCTACGATAAAGCCGTCCAGTCCTTCCAGCACCACCTTCTTTTCGTCGGCCACGTGTACCACGCAGTTCCGGCAGTCAAACAGTTTTACGTTGTCGCCTACTTTGGCATTCCCGTTTTCATCCTGCGGCAACAGCCCGTGCAGCGAGCCCCAGCTTCCCAGGTCGCTCCATCCGAATTCCGCAGGAAGTACATGGATACCTTCCGCCTTTTCCATCACGGCATAGTCGATGGATACCTTTTCGCAGGTAGGGAAGTCCGCTTTCAAGGTCTCCGTTTCCTTTTCCGTGTAGAAATCCGGCGCCATCTTCTCCATTACTCCGGCAATCTGCGGCGCATATTTCTCGATGGCATGGGTAATGGTCTGCACGTTCCATACAAAGATACCCGCATTCCAGAAATAATTTCCCTGTGCCACGTATTTCTGTGCCGTTTCCAGGTTCGGCTTCTCTTTGAACGCCTCTACCTTGTAGATTCCGTTCTGTCCTTCTCCTGTTGCGGCAATGTATCCATATCCCGTTTCCGGGCGTGTCGGTTTCATTCCCAGTGTGACGATGGCTTCCGAATGGGCCGTAAATTCCAGCGCCTGGCTGATGCACCGTTTGAACTCTTCCTTGTCGAGTACCAGCGCATCCGAAGGGGTGACTACGATGTTTGCTTCCGGATACTGCTTCTTGATTTTCCAGCACGCATACGCGATGCAGGGAGCCGTATTTCTGGCTTCCGGTTCTGCCAGAATGTGCTGTGTCGGAATCTCCGGCAATTGTTCCTTTACGATGCCGACATACTTTTCAGAGGTAACCACCCAAAAGTTTTCTTTCGGGCATACCCCTTCAAAGCGTTCTGCAGTTAGTTGTATCAGTGATTTCCCTACGCCCATCACATCGATGAACTGTTTGGGATATTCCGGTACGCTCATGGGCCAGAACCGGCTGCCGATTCCACCTGCCATGATGACTACGTGGTTTTGCATTTGTATTTTTGTGTTTATTTATTTGGATTTATTCCTTTGTAAAGGGTTTCTATTTCTTTATTGATGGTATCAATATTGAAAGTTGTTTGGGAAAGTATGATAGATTGTTCAATAAGATGATTTCTTAATGTTTCATCTGTCATCAGACGTTCCATTTGAATAGCAAGTTTATCGCAATCTCCTGGTTGAAAAAGTAGAAGATTTTCTCCATCTTTTGCAATGTCAGGAATTCCTCCTACTGGAGTAGTAATAACAGGCAAGCCGTATGCCCAAGCATCTAGTACAGCCATTGGAAAGCCCTCTGCATAGCTGGGCAAACAAAAAATAGATGCTTCTTTGAAAGCCTTGTCTTTATCTTTTCCATTTATCCATCCCAAAAATTGTGTCTGTGATTCAATTCCTAGTTCTTTTGCTAGTTTTTTTCCGTTATCAATTTCTCCATTTCCGGCAAAAACAATTTTCCAGTCAGGATATTGAGATGCTATTTTAGCAAAGGCTTTAATCATGTCAGCATATCCCTTTCTTTTGTTTACAGTACCAGCATATAAAATGATATTCTGTTTTGTGTATTTTTCTGGGAGAATTTCAGTCGTACAAGGATTATAAATGACTTGTATTTTATCTCCTAAATGAAAAGTGTCATTTACGTATTTTTTCCATAGCTGAGATAATACAATTACTTTATCGGCATGGCCGAAAAGATATTTGTATACTTTTTGATATTTTCCATTGATAGTCGTCTCAGGAGAGAATGCATGAAAATGTACAATAACTTTCTTTTTCCATAGCTTAGACCACCACATGAAAAGACATTTTCGAATAGCTGATGGAGGTTCACTTGTATGAATATGTACGATATCATAAAACGGAAGATTTAGCATAAACAGAATCCATCCCTTGCAAAAATAGAATAATTTGAAAATACTACCTTTGTCAATATGAGTTTCAATCCATTTACAATGAAATTCTTTCCATTGCTCACCTTTCTGGTGAGCTTTTATAACGGAAGTGATTCCACCTCTTGTTTTATGTGAAGTTGCAATAACTAATACTTTTGTCATTTTATATTTTATATTTATTCCTTTGTATAGTTAATTCTTCTCGAGTCAGCCTTTCTTTTTCGGGATAAAGTTTTTTTTCGTGTTCTAATATTTCATCTATTGTAAATCTGTATTTTATAATTTTTGCTGGTACCCCTCCAATTATTGCATATGGCGGACAAGATTTGGTGACTACGGCTCCAGCAGCTATTACTGTTCCTCTGCCAATTATGACTCCCTTTAAAATTGTTATATTGGCACCTGTCCACACATCATCTTCTATTGTGACTGGAGCATCATTTTGAGGTAATTTTTCATGTGAATCAATAATAAATTTTCCTACTACATCAATTCGATGATCACCTGTTATGATGGTTGGGTGAGGACCGAATATAACTTTTTTCCCTATAGTTAAGGGAGCCTCAGTGCAATAAAACACTGCCCCTTTGGGTATACTAGTGTAATCGTTTATACTTAAATTCCATAATCCCTTAAAATCTGAACATGTGGGGCGTATGTAAACCTTTTTCCCACAAAATTTCATACTTTTTTTATAGAAAGGGGTCCAAATTTTATCCCAAATAAAAGGAATTGAAAGACTAATTTTTATACCTATGTTCATATTTTAGAATTTCTACTTTTTTATGACTCTAAGGAGTTTGCTAATTCCTGTTTTTCGAGCTATTGGAGCTAATATATTGGCTTTGATATTTTCGATAGGTGTATAATAGCCATAATTTTTATTACAATAGTCAAAGCCTTTCTCTTGATAATCAGTCCAAAATTTTCTTCGTTTCTGTACAGGCTCTGTTGTATGTTGTTGTAAGCAAGCTTGTAAAGCTGGCTTTAAATCTGTTCGTATATTTTCAATTTTATTTTGAATTTGTTCAAATATATATTTCCCTTTAGGAGAATTAATTAGAATACAAGAAACCCCTAGTGGGTCTTCGAATTTTGAGTCTATGGCTTTAATATTCCAATAGTCTCCTATAGTAAGGTCTGAAGCTCGGTATGTGTTTGTGAATATACAATTATAGCAGGATGGCCGATTAATAAGGCCTTTAAAGAAAAGATTGAGGAATGTATTATTGTGTATAATCTTATTGTTTTCTTTTATTTGAAAACTATATGATTTTCTCCAACCTAGACTTTTATCTCTGAAAGAAATATTAGTGGGGGCATACTTCTTTAATATTTCATGTAAAATGAGAGGGCTTGGAACACTATGACATAAAATATCTACTATTACTAATTTCGGATAATCTTTTTTTAAGAAAGAAAGTAGACCTGCTGTTTGGCAGGGAGTACCAGTAAAGAGAAGCCATTTATCTTGTTCTAATAATGTCTTAATATCTTGAAAGGTATTGCTTAATTCACTTTGTACGTATTTTGAACCTCGCATTTTATTCCTTCCTTCTGTTGTAAATGTAATAGTATGTTCTACTTTTTGGGTTGATGTATTATACACAGCTCCACATATACCACCTTGTAGTTGGAGTATGTAATCAGATAAGACAGTAAATATTCCTCCAGAGGTACTGTTTAATCTAATATTTTTGTCTTTACACTTTGCAGCATATACAATAGGCTCTGTAAAGCAGTTTATAGGTCTTTGATATTTTTCTTTTTTCCAAGGACAAACTTTAATACATATTCCACATTGTATACATTTTGTTTCATCTACTATTGGATATTTAAATCCTTCATGATCTGAACTCATTGTAATACATTGTTTAGGACAGCTTTGTGCACAAGCAGTACATCCTGAACAATTATATTTATTGTCTAAGGCATCAATGTGTTTCATCGTAAGATAGTTAGTTCTCTATAGCATTTAATAGATATGATATTGAATCCTGTCTTAATTCATTTAATTTTTTATTTGGCTCATCATAATTAATATGTAATGGCAATTTATCAACGTCTTCAATATTAGTGAGCAATCTTTCTGGCAATCCTACGTTGTTTAATAATGTTTGAGCACGTTGAGGAGAGTTGCGTTTGATAACACTGATAAAGTCTTTATTAAAGTTTATAGCAAAGGCAGTTCCATGAAAAGAATTGGTCGTAATATATTTTGCATTTGCAAAAAGTCCTAAAAATTCAGCTGGACCACAGAATGGGATATTTATGTCAACGCCAGGAAAACGTTTTAATGTATTGGTCATCATTGCAACTTTCCATCCATTTTTATCAGCTATTTTACGGGCATATTCAACACATTCAGCTATTTCATCTATATAATAGACTAAAACATAATCTTCTTTAATATTAATCTTATGTGCAACTTTATTCCAATCTAATTTATTTAATAGGAGAGTTGGGTCTAGTACAACTTTTACAGGACGTCCTAATATTTTTTCTAACTGCTGACTACCGTTGATTTCTCGAGTACTTAGATGGTCATAGTCGCCTAGCCATTTTTGGATATATGGTATTTCTTCTTTATTGAAGACGTATGAACCTACAGATGATGCGTACGCGATTTTTTTATATTTGTCATGTGAACCAAAAGCTAAGTAATAAGCAGGGTTGAGTTTATTGATGAATCCACCACATGTAGGATTCCATACTTGATCACTTCCACTAACTAGTATGTCAAATGGTTCATTAAAATTAGTCATTAATTCTTCTAAAGAATTGTATGTTTTAGTTGTAACAGAAGATTTTAGAAATCTTCTATATCTGCGGAAACGAGGTATATTCATTAATTTGTATGCAATGTTAATAGGAAAAGGATATGTCCGTGGATGATTAGGAATTTTGATATAATTTATAATTTCAGCTTGATAACCTCGATTTCTAAGAAATTCATTAAGTGCATAAGCTTGTAATGCTGCACCATAATTTAAATCGCTATGAATTGTAATAATACCGATTCTTTTCATATGTAAAATTGATTTGATGTAAGATGAAAAATTAATACTTTAATATTTGGTGAAATAATTCATTCCAACGTTTCATTATTATGTCACTAGAAAATTTATTGGATAATTTTTTTGCATTATTTCCTAATTCTTTTCTTAATTGAAAATTATTTATTAGCAATCCTATTTTTAAAGCCATTTTATCATACTGATCATTCTCAATTATATAACCGTTTTGATTATTAATAATAACTTCTTGTGGCCCACAAGTGAAATTAAAGCAAATGGCTGGTAATCCAAGACTTGTGGCTTCTAATAGAGTCATAGGAAGCCCTTCATATCTGGAAGTCATTATAAATAGTGACGAATTTAAATATTTATCTTTTATGTCAGATGTTGGAGGATTTATTGATATAACATTTTCTAGTTTTGCATTTATTATCTGTTCCCTTAATTGTTTTTCATCTTCACCTTGTCCATAAATATCTAACATCCAATCTGGATTATTTTGGTATACAATATTCCACACTTTGATTAATTTATCAAATCCTTTTTGTGCATCTAGTCTGCCGACTGCTATTGCTCTCTTATTTTCGAGTTTAGCTTGTTCATTTGTTTCAAATGGATGAATATTAGGGATACACTTGACATTACATACCTTGGGCAACCATGCTTGTCTATCTTCCTCAGTTAAAACAACAAATTGGTCATATTTAGGGATGATAATATTTTCCTCTTGCCAGCATTTTAAATAATAAGCTGTTTTTGTGAGAAAAGAAAAATGAAAAGCTTCTGCCATCAATTGTTTATGTTTCCTGCAAAAATGAAACTCTAATATCTTTTTACTTCCATCTTTTATATCAGGTAAAAAAGATGCTTCGTGTGTAAATGTTGAGATAGTAATATCTGGTTTTATTTTGTATAAGAGGTTTGCTAAATATTTTTTATGTTTTCTTTGTAGGAAAAACTTCTTTAATATTCTAGTAAATAAAGGCAACTGTAGTAGGGAGTCATAATCAACATTCAAATCAATTAATTTTATTTTGGGTGAGAATTGATAGTATGGTTGTTGTTGCTTTTGACACGCTGTTATGATTGTGACCTCATACCCATATTTTTCTGCTAAATAATTAGCTTTTATGGATATAATCCGTTCGATTCCTCCAGGTCTATATATTTGGGGTAGACAATATACTATTTTCATATAAATTGAGAGTGTAAAAATGTATTAAGTTTTTGTCCAAAATTTATATTATCAAAATATTCTACTCCTGTTAAATATCCCTGTTTGCCAATTTGAGTAGCTTCCTCTGGATTTAGACTGATATCTTTCATTATTTCACTAAATGTTTTTTTATCGTAAGATTCAGCGATATAAGCATTAACCTTATGTTTGAAATATATTTGTATATCTCCTACATTATTTGTAATAATAGGTCGTCCAGTTGATATATATTCTGCAATCTTTTGTGAGAATCTAGCTTTATCTTGTTTTGTATTCTGAAGAGGTATTAATAGACCTTCAGCTTCTGAATATAATTTTAGTAATGTGGTATATGGGATTTGTTGGTAAATATCAATATTTAGATTGGAATATGTATTGATATATTCTTGGATATTATCTATTTGAGATTTATTTCCTGAAAGAATAAGTTTTAAACGATATGAAATATTTGATTGTTGTTGGAATAAATTAAAACTGTCAATAACCAGTTTTATATTTTCCATGTATGCTAAAGTGGAACAAAGCAAAAAATATTTTTTAGGTAATATATTTGTGTTATAAGGTGGAAATGAAGCTAATATTGGAATTCTAAACATTGGCTTATGGAATTTCTTACATTTTTCTTCTATAAATGAACTTATTGGAAAAATGAAATCAATGAAATATCCAAATATTTTATCAGATATTATGTAGTCAAGTTTTCTTAATCCTTTTATCGTTTTTATATCTGAGGGCCATTCTGTTTTTGTTACTCCTATTTTAAACCCCATTAATTTATAGCGTATCACTTCGATTAAAAAGAAAAATAAATAGGGTTGCCCCATTATAATAATATTTTTTTCATTTCTTCTTTTTAATGTTTTTAGTATTTTACCTTGTTGGAATAGATTTTTAAAGATACCAAATTTATGAGAAGAGTATAATGGAAAAGTAAAGTATTGGATATTTTGATTATTTCCTTTTGCATATGGAATTGAACTTATTTCACTACCCTGTAAATTATTTATTATTTGTACTCTGTTACCTGCTTTTATTAATCCGTCTGCTAATAACTTAACTTTTGAATTATTTGCCGTAAATTTGAACGGGAAATTATCTGTAGTATCTATAAAAAATATATTTTTCATAAGTCTTAATTTGTGAAGAAAAAATGTAGTGTTTCTTTTGCAATATTATTCCAATCAAACTCGTCGTTTGAACCAAACCTTAATGCTCCAGCTGTTAGTTTTTTTAATAGAGAAGAATCTTGTATTATCCTTTTCATTGCTTCAGAAAATTCATAAGGGTTATTGGGAGAAACCAAAAGACCGTTAACTTCATTTTTTATGGATTCACCTAGGGCTCCAACTTTTGTTGCAATTATTGGCTTTCCTAGCATAAAGGATGTAGGTATAATTCCACTTTGAGATGCAGATTTATATGGTAATAAGATTATGCTTGATAGTCTATTTAATGCCATAATCTCATTATTACTTAAAAAACGATTTATAACTAAGCAGTTATTTTGCGCACTAAAATATGTAAGATTAGAATCTATCCCTGCACCTGCTATAATTAAGTTGAATTGTGTTTTGTATTCATTTAATAGTTTTACACTTTCTTTGAGTAAATCTAATCCTTTATATGGTTGTATAAATCCATAGAATAAGAATGTTATTTTGGAAACATCAATAGATAAATTAAGAGGAACCTTTTTTTCATATAGGAGTAATGTTTCAAATTTACCAAATGGAATGACTCTTGATTTTACATTTTTTGCATTTGGTATGGCTATAAACCTTTCGTAAGTGGATTTAGAGTGGAGTATAACTTTTGATTTATCTTCTATAACTCTGTTTAAAAGAGAGGTTGTTGTTTTTTTCTCTTGATGTGATCCTATTTCATGGAATGAGTGAATTATGTTTTCTGTGCGTAAAGAATTATGTATTATTTCTACTAGAGGGTGTTGCCCTATAATGTTTATAGCATCGTAATGTCGTTTTTTTATTTTTCTTATTGTATATAATAGTGTTATTTTGTTGATAATGAAAAGCTTAGGGGAAAATGATAGAATTCTAAGTAAATAGAATTGAATAGGAAGTGATTTAGTATAATTAGATATTGCTGGAATATTATATGATGTTAGAAGAGTTAATCCAAGATGCTTTTTGACATTTCTATATTGAAAGCCTGGAACTATTCCATTATCTTTTAAAATATCAGTGATAAAATAAAAATCAGTATAGACTCCTTGTTGAGCTATATATTTTGCTAGACATAATGAAGCTTCAGAATGAAAGAATGAAATGATTGCTATTTTTTTTGACATAAAAACTTATCCTATAATTATTCTTTGAATTTTTTTTATAAAAGCCTTGCCAAAACATTTATTTTTAATTTTATATTTATCGGATTTTCTTTTTCCCCATAAGAAAAAGAAATCTTTTATTGTTGTTAGGGTTAGATAGGCAGATATTATCAAATCTTCTTGTTTCTCCCTTGCTTTTAGAATCATATTAAGTTGGTCATTGTTTGGGCTTTCTTGAGATAATAGCTTCTTAATCCATGTTGTGTATTTTATTTGTGCTTCAATTTTTTCTTTAATAAATTTATTATCTGCTGTTGAAATGTTAATTCCACTCATCCTAAATTTAGTTAGTATTTGAGGACTCGACACAATACCCCCCTTTTGAGAAAATCGTAATACTGACACAAAATCTGCACACCAAGCTTTAGGTAATGATGTGTATCCTCCTATGTCTAATATAGGCTGGATTCTATACATAAATTCAGAAATTGTTTGTCTGCGGTAATTATTACTTAAATGCCAAATGTAATCAATAGTAGATTCCCATTCTGGAGACGTGGGATATAAATCAATGAAATGATTTGTTGAGTTTATAACCCCGACTCTTGTCCTGAAAACATTAGTTTGAGGGTATTTTTGTGCTAATTTCAGTAGCTCCTCAATGAAGGTAGTTTCATATAAATCATCATCACATAATAAGGCAAAAAAATCTCCAGTTGCATATGATAAACATTTATTCCAATTGGCAACAGGATCTTTTCCACCAATATTAAATTCATTTTTGTAATATTTAATTCGTGAATCATGAAATTGCTTTATGACAGAATCGATATCTTCAGGGGATTTATCATTTACAATGATTAATTCTATATTGGTATATGTTTGTTTTAGAACAGATTCTATGGCATTTGCTAAAAACGCTTTTTTGTATGCAGGAATAGCAATTGTCACCTTGGGATGTGTGGATCTTTGTTGCATATTTGTTTTTTCTTAAGTATATAAATTGAACTTATATATAAAATAATTGTTATTATAAGATATTCTTTAGCATCTCTGTAAGGGAATATTAAGATTGAATTAATAAATGTCCCTAGGATATATAATTTAATATATAACGGTATGGATTTTGCATATTTCTTTAATATCGTATATATGATATAGAAATATAATATTATCCAAAGTAGTCCATAATGAAACATGCTACCAATTATTCCGATGTCTGATGTCCATAATTTAAGTTCATTTTGCCATAAATTTAGAGATTCAGGATGTCCACTACCTAAAATAAATGTTAGTGGATTTTCTATAATTTTATTCCAATAAAATCCAAATGCCAAAAGTCTAATATTTTCTTCGTTAGCTTCTTCTTTAGTTTGTTCAATAAGAGCTCCGAATAAAATATCTGAGTAATAAAAAAGAATAATCATTAACAATATAATAGTTATGATTATTGATATTCGAATTTTTAAATTGCGAATATAAAAAATGGAGAAACATAAAGTTATTATTGTAGAAATCATCAACTGCCTTGTCATATATAAATATATTGATGTTAAAAATATAATGAATAGGACAAGGTTTTTAATATTGAAGCTTTGTCTGAACCGATCCCAATAATAATATGTACAAAATATCGTAAATAAAGATGTCCCTAATCTAAATCTGTATAAATTATTTCTTATAGATGCAATATTATCAGTCTCATATCCTAGATTCTCATTATATATTCCGAATATTGCTTTAGATGGAAGAATTTGTTGGTATACCTGAATAATGAAAACTATTAGGCCAAATATTGTTAATATTTTTATTATATCTTTTTCTGCAATATGATATTTATAGAAAATATAAAAGAATAGAAATGTAAGTCCTGAAAATAGAATTATTTTTTCATCATAAATGGATTCTTCATAATAGAATATTTTTGTAATGATGCATAATAAGGGTATAAAAAATAATAGGGTTATAATATTCTTTAGTGGAAGTCTATGCTTTCTTGTATTATCTTTTAATGCTAGATATCCTATAAATAAATACAAAAAATACGAAAGTCTTCCTCCTAAAGTTTGATTCCAATAAGAGCAATTAATGAAATTTGTTGCATATATTATGAAAAGGAATGTAATTGTTAAAATAATCTTTTTACCCATTCTTTTTTTGTATGATATTGATAAATTGTTTTAAGCAGTCATTTGCAATTTTTTTAGCTTTTATTTGAACTTCCTTATCTTTTTGCAGTGTTGTAATCTTTTCGTTGAAAAGTTGAATTGTTTTTTTTGTATTTTCTTTGTTTTCAAATGCTTTTGTTATGTCAATCATTCTATCTTTCTTGTTTAATGTTTCTAATAAGCCTTCTATCTTATGTTCATAACTTAAAGCAACGAAAGGTACATTATTATTAATCGCAAATACGATTGAATGATATCGTGCACCAACAACAAATTCGGCATTACTAATGATGGTTTCTTGTATATCTGAGCTATAGCAGTCAGCAATAACTATTATGCGTTCGTCATGAATGAGAGTTTTTAATTCTTTAAAAAAATGGATATCGTCACCTTCATAATTTCCGTAATTAAAAGTCTGTGGAAGCATAATGATATTGAAAGTAGGATATTTATTAAAAATACATTCTAATAAACTTGAATAGAAAGATAATACATTTTCTTTTGTGACAAACCCTTTATATTTATAATGCCAAATTAATAGATTGGGTACAAATACAATATATTTTTTTGTTGATAAGTGACATTTAATATCTGTTGGCAGTTCTACTTTAGGTGAATCCAGAAATGCAGAATCAACAGTCGGGGTGTATTTGAGATTTAAAGAATCCGCTAATTTTTCACTTTTTTTATCCCTGATTGAAGTAAAAGAAAAATATTTCAGAAGGTTGATACTTATTTCCTTGAACAGTCGATTAGATTTAGTCTCTGTAGGGAATGGACCAAAGGATCTACCGTAATATGCTATCTTTTTATGAAGCATTTTGGCTATTTCAAGGAGAAATATGTGCTCCCAATTTTGAAATCCTCCCATACATATTCCTCCTGGAGCACATACAACCCAATCTGCTTCTTTCATTAATTTAATGATTTTCCGTGTTGTAGGGTGTAGATACCACAAAAAGTACAAATGCTTTTTTAAGACTGGTATAGAGAATTTACTATAGGCCCTAGCAGGGGCTAAATTTACATAAGTTATATGTGAATCTCTAATCGCGAATTGTTCAATGCTATTTTGTTTTCCATTGACAAAAAGGACCTTTATATTGATGTCTTTAATTTGATTAATTAGTGATCGTACTAAAGCTTTATGGGCAGATTCGTCTCCTCTATTATTTAGAGGTTGATTAATTATCAGTAATTTCATTTGATGCTATTTTAAAAGTTTTTCAATTCTATTTTTTATTTTGAGATGTATATTAAACATACAATTAAACTTGAGTATCAATGATTGATATAATTTGTTTTTATATAGTAATCTAATCTTTTTGATAATTTTTTTCTTTTTATGGAAAACTTCTTTCCGTTCTATTGTAAATTGTTGGGATTTAAGGATTAGATTTTCTGCAATAGGCTTAATTGTTATGCTATTATTATTAGCCATCTTTTCGATTATGTCTTGTCCTTGTACCGTATTTATCATAACAAGCGATTGACCAATAGTCTCTTTACTTATTATATCAGGAAGCCATGGATCAGCTAGACTGATATCGCTATCTTTGTTTAAAGTGTTTTGACAAAAAAAACATCTATCTTCTATAAAGAGTTTTGAGTGAAAAATATCTGTCCAAATAGAATTATTATTTGGCACAAATACGTCTTTTGAATTTTTTAATTTTATTGTTATTCCACTAGGCCATCCCATTCCTCTATATTGTATGTGAGTAACATCTTTGGGTTCTATATCTAATCTCTGTAATAAATATTTTGTTGCATTTATGTTCTGCTGGGATGAACAAGTGAGTCCGATAAGTATATGTGGAATATTATTCTTTTTAAGAAGTGCTGAGATTGGACGTGCTTGGCAAGGTAAAACAAAACATGCAAATCCTCCTAATATTTGATTAATATTGTCTCTTATAAATTGAATTAATTTAATTTCATGGTAAATAGATCCAGTTGGTTGATATTCATTAAAATTATGTATAAGTCTTGGAGTATATTGTAACAATGATGCATTGAAATCAAATGTTATAGAAGTGTGTATTATCTTTTCTTCAAACAAATATTTGATGATAGACGATCCAATACCTCCCGATGTACTTTTCTTTCTTAGCTCAAGATTTGTTGAATATCCTATATATGAGTTTATCATTTTAGTAGTTTCTTTATATTAATTAAATCTTTCCATCCCTCAAAAATTGCATGAAACTGTATTTTCAAAATTGAATGATATGGTGGAATAAATATATTTGCTAAACAGCCTGTGAAAGTTACGGTTATGATTGTAACCCACGCAGAACCAATAATTCCATATTGGGGAATAAGAAGAAGGTTTAGGCTTATACAAATTAAGCATCCAATGATATTTCGAATAAACGCCCACTTTTGTATTCTTTCCATAATAATAATTTGTCCTGATGAAGAAGATAGAGCCATTCCCACAGTTTTAAAAGCCATAATTTGTAATACTGGGACGGCTGAAAGATATTTATCGCCATAAGTGAAATGAATAAGCCAATAGGACATGACTGATACAAATATAGAGAGTATAATTGAAACCCATACAACAATACTAACGAATTGCTGTTTCTTAAGAGTATATTCTATTTTATTTTTTTCTTTACTTCTTACTAACAAAGGAGTGACTGTTTGCGTTAGCACCATAGGTAAAAATAGAATTAGATCAAGAAATTTTCCTGCCGTAGCAAAATATCCAACAGACGTTTTGTCAATCATATTGCCAATCATGACTTGGTCTATTCTTTGATATATAATAACTGCTGCTCCAGATAATACTAGAGGGAAAGATTCTTTTATGAAAAATGGGACTAATGTTTTCTCATATTTCCATTCTGAGAAATCTCCAACTATTTTCCGATATGAAAAGCAGTATCCACTTGCGACAAGAACTGTATCGAAGAATGTTGCAATAATAAAATATTCTAATGGAGCTTTAATCCAAAGAAGCACAATTTTAATTCCTGCTCCAATTATGGTTCGAGAGATTTCTGATTTTACAACATATTCATTTTTTACAATAGAAGTAAAATAGTTACGTACAATATTGAAACTTCCAGTATACAGGGTAAGTGAATATACTAAAATCATTATTGTAGTAAATCGATCTGTTCGAAAGATGAATAAAGTTAATATTATGAGAAAGAAAGCAAATGTTGCAAATCCCAGTCTTAACCGGAAACTTGTTCCTAAAATTTGATTTTTATATTCGGGCTTTTTTGATAATTCACGAATTTCAATATCATCTAAGCCAAAATTTGAGATGACAGTAAATAGTGCAACATAGCTGATGACATAATTCATTATACCATATTGTGAAGGGCCTAAATAGCGGGCAACTAATATGCCTACTAGTAAAGCTCCTCCCATATTCACAATTTTTCCTGTCATTGCCCAAAAAACATTGGCAAAAACTTTCTTTTTATTTTCTGATAAGTTCTTTGTATATTTATCTAAAAACATGGAGTCTTATCTTCCTTTATACATATTTTCGTAATACTTCTGATAATCTCCCGAAGTCACATTGTCCATCCATTCCTGATTGTCCAAATACCAGCGAACCGTTTTTTCAATACCTTCTTCAAACTGCAAGCTCGGTTCCCAACCTAGCTCCCGCTGCAATTTGGTAGAATCAATGGCATAACGCATGTCATGTCCCGGACGGTCGGTAACGTAGGTAATCAAGTCCATGTCTTCTCCTTCCTTGCGTCCTAACAGACGGTCTACGGTTTTAATCACTACTTTAATGATGTCAATGTTCTTCCATTCGTTGAAACCGCCAATATTGTATGTCTCGGCAATCTTGCCGTGATGGAAAATGACGTCGATGGCACGGGCATGATCTTCCACATACAACCAGTCGCGTACGTTTTCTCCTTTGCCGTATACAGGCAACGGTTTGCGATGGCGGATGTTGTTGATGAACAACGGTATCAGTTTTTCAGGGAACTGATAGGGACCGTAGTTGTTGGAACAGTTGGTCACAATGGTCGGCATGCCGTAAGTGTCGTGGAAGGCACGCACAAAGTGGTCGCTGCTGGCCTTGCTGGCAGAGTAGGGACTGTGCGGGTTGTATTTCGTAGTTTCCAGGAAGAACTCTTCTCCATAGGCCAGATGGTGAGTTTCAGAAGAAGCGGTCGTAGTGAATGGCGGCTGGATGCCTTCCGGATGTGTCATTTTCAAGGCTCCGTACACTTCATCGGTAGAGATGTGATAGAAACGTTTGCCTTCGTATTTTTCCGGCAGACTTTCCCAATAGACTTTAGCAGCTTGCAGCAGGCTGAGTGTGCCCATCACGTTGGTACGGGCAAAGGTAAACGGATCCTTGATACTGCGGTCTACATGGCTTTCAGCAGCCAAATGGATGATACCGTCTACACGATATTGCTGCATGATTTCCTGCATCTTCTCGTAGTCGCAGATGTCGGCTTTGATGAAAGTGTAGTTCGGCTGGTTTTCGATGTCTTTCAAATTGGCTAGGTTACCGGCGTAAGTCAGTTTGTCCAAGTTGATAATGTGATACTCGGGATATTTGTTGACGAACAGACGGACTACATGGCTGCCGATGAATCCGGCACCGCCAGTGATTAATATATTGCGTTTGAATTCCATGATTATGCGTTTTTAAGATGATTGATACAGATTTTTAAAGAGTCGGTCCAGTAGGGAATCCGGATACCGAAAGTTTCCTTGATTTTGGTTTTGTCCAGTACCGAATACGCCGGGCGTTTTACCGGGCTGGGGAACTCGTTGCTGTGGCAGGGCTGGATGTCGCACTGGGTTTGTCCGGCCATTGCGGCAATGGCTTTCGTAAAGTCGTACCAGGAACATACGCCTTCGTTACTGAAATGGTAAATACCTGTTTTGCTGTAACCGTTTGTCGGACATTCTGTAGTGTAGTCCTGCAGGATGGTTTGGATGGCCTTGGCCAAGTCGTAGGCATAGGTCGGAGTACCTGCCTGATCGAATACGACTTTCAACTGGGGCTTGGTGGCCGTCAGGTTCAGCATGGTCTTGACGAAGTTCTTGCCATATTCGGAATATAACCAAGCCGTGCGAAGAATGACATAATCGCATCCTGTGGCCTGAATGTACTTTTCTCCTTCCAGTTTGGTGCGTCCGTAAGCACCGGTGGGAGTACCTTTCTGGTCTTCCCGGCAAGGAATGTTATACGGGTCTCCTCCAAATACATAGTCGGTAGAGATATGGATAAGCAAGCCGTTGACTTCTTTCATGGCCTCTGCCAAGTTCCGGGGAGCTTCTGCATTCAGTACGCGGCAGAAGGCTTCGTCGGATTCGGCCTTGTCTACGTTGGTGTAGGCTGCACAATTGACAATGCAGTGAATGTCGTGTGTCTTGACAAGTTGTTTCACTGCTTCCAGACTGGTGATGTCCAGCAGAGTGGTTTCCACACCTTCTGCTTCTACCACGTCTGTAAATATAAAATGATAGGGGGTGTCTTGGGCTATGAGTCGCATCTCACGTCCTAATTGTCCATTGGCACCGGTAACTAAAATATTCAAGTTCATCAATGAATAAATAAGAATGAATAATATAGAGTGAATCTATTTTCAGAAAGGACCGAATTCAAAAGGAGAATCGAAGTCCTTTAAAAGGGGATGTTTGGTATCTTTTTCACTGAGAATGGCGTGCTCGGTAGGAATACGCCAGTCGATACCTAAAGAAGTGTCGAGAATGCTAATGCCGCCGTCGGCTTCCGGATGATAGAAATTGTCGCATTTGTACTGGAAGATGGCCTCTGGACTCAGTACGGCAAATCCGTGGGCAAAGCCACGAGGAATGAAGAACTGGCGGTGATTGTCTTCAGTCAGTTCAACGGCTATATGCTGTCCGTAAGTCGGACTGCCTTTGCGGATGTCTACCGCTACATCCAATACGGCTCCTTTTACGCAACGTACCAGTTTGCTCTGTGTGAAAGGGGGGCGCTGGAAATGCAGACCACGCATCACGCCGTAGCTGGATTTGCTTTCGTTGTCTTGTACAAAGTGGATTTCACCCACCTGTTTGTTGAAATCTCTTTCGGAATAAGATTCGAAGAAATAACCTCTGTCATCCTTAAACAAGCGTGGTTCAATAATTACCACGCCTTTAATGTTCGTTTGAATCACTTCCATGATATAATAAGTGTTTTAAAATTCCAGATTGCTTTTTCCGGTACGTTCTACTTCGTCAATGACGCTGAGCAGATACTTTCCGTATTCATTTTTCAGCATGGGCTGTGCCAGTGTGCGCAGCTTGTCGGCGGAAATCCATCCCTGACGGAAGGCAATGCCTTCCAGACAGGCAATTTTCAGACCCTGCCGTTTTTCAATTACTTCAATGAAAGTGGACGCTTCACTCAAGGAATCGTGGGTACCGGTATCCAACCAGGCAAAACCGCGTCCCAGTGTTTGTACCTTTAGTTCGCCGTCCTCCAGGAAACGCTGGTTGACAGAAGTGATTTCCAGTTCTCCACGGGCAGAGGGTTTGATGGACTTGGCTACGCTGACCACCTTGTTGGGATAGAAATAGAGTCCGACTACCGCATAATTGGATTTGGGCTGAGCGGGCTTTTCTTCGATGCTCAGGCAGTTTCCTTCTGCATCAAATTCAGCCACACCGTAACGTTCCGGGTCGCTGACCCAATAACCGAAGACCGTGGCCTTCCGGTCTGCTTCTGCCGTACGGACTGCCTCCCGCAACATGGCACTCAGACCGTTGCCGTGGAAAATGTTGTCGCCCAATACCAGGCAGACATCGTCTTGACCGATGAATTGTTCTCCAATCAGGAACGCTTGTGCCAGTCCGTCGGGAGAAGGCTGTTCTGCATATTCAAAGTGCACTCCGTAGTCGCTTCCGTCTCCCAACAGGCGGCGGAATCCGGGCAAATCGTAAGGCGTAGAGATAATCAGAATCTCGCGGATACCTGCAAGCATCAGTACCGAGATAGGATAATAAATCATCGGTTTGTCGAAGATAGGCAGCATCTGTTTGCTGACTCCCTTGGTGATGGGGTAGAGGCGGGTTCCGCTTCCACCAGCTAGCACAATTCCTTTCATAATTTTACTTTATTTGTCGTTTTTATTTCCATAGCCATAACCGTAGCCATAGCCATATTTCTTTCCATAACCGTATTTACCATATTTCCCGTATTTGCCGTAACCGTAATAATAGCCGTTTTTACGTTGATCCATGTCGATGCAGTTAATCAATGTACAGAGGTTCGGGAGCTTATGGTCCTTCTTCAGTTCGTTAATGAGTTCATAGTGGCTCTTGTGAGTATAGCCGGCGCGGCAAATATACACACTCAGGTCGGCTACACGGGCAATTAACTGGGTGTCGGTTACCATACCGATAGGGGCCGTATCCAGAATCACATAGTCGAAGTTTGCCTTCAAAATTTCAATAGCTTTGTCAAGGGTCTTACGGGCAACCAGTTCGGTGGGGTTTGGAGGAACTGTACCGCCCGGAAGAATATACAGGTTGGATGAAATCGTAGAAGGTTGACACAAAGACTGTAAATCGGTGTGTTCCGGATCGGCCAAATACTGTGTGATGCCTTTTTCTTTATGGGAAATCTGGAATACTTTATTCAGACCGGGCTTACGAATATCAAGGCCTACAATTACCGTCTTTTTACCCATAAAGGCAAAACTGCAAGCCAAGTTACCGGCGGTAAAACTCTTTCCTTCACCCGAACTGGTGGAGGTGAAGAGAATCACCTTTTGCCCTTCCTGCAACATGTATTGGATATTGGTACGTACGGAACGGAATACTTCTTCCATCAAGTCATTGTGATTTTCGTGGACGACAATTGGATTGCCTTTGGTATCTACCATGGGCACGTCGCCCACTACCGGTACGTCGGTAATTTTTTCGACATCGGCACGGCCTTCAATTTTGAAACGGAGTAGGTTGCGCAAATAAATAACTCCCACGGGGATTGCGATACCCAATATGAACGCAATCAGGTAGAACATCTTTTTGTTGGGAGATACGGGAGCACTTCCAGCCATGGCTTCCTCTATGATACGCCCGTTGGTGGCAGTGGAAGCCAAGGTAATGGCATTCTCTTCCCGCTTTTGCAGCAACAGCAAATACAGACTGGCCTTGATTTCCTGTTGGCGGGTGATGCTCATCAATTCCTTTTCCTGGGTAGGTGCATTGCTGATACGGGTGGCATACTTCTTGCCTTCGCGATCCAAATCGGATTGGGTGATAAGCAACCCTTTTTCTACATTGTCTACGGTCGTCTGCACATTGGCACGCGTGGCCCGAATACCGGCATCCAATTGGACAACGGCTGGGTTGCTTTCATTGGAAGTGCGGAGCAGACGCTTACGTTCAATCAATAGGTCATTATACTTGATAATTAAATCACTCAGACCTTGGTCTGCCAGTCCTACATTGGCGGGAATCACTTCCATCTCATTTTTCGGGTCATTGATATAGCTTTTAAGGAAGGCAACCAGTCGGAGCTGGGTGGCATTTTCAGCCTGTTTCTGTTGATAGGCTGAATTTTCCTTTAACGCCAGCTGAGCATCGGAACTTAAGTCGGTCAGTCCGGCCTGTTGCTTGAAACTGGCCAGCTGGCTTTCCGTGGTGCCCAATTCTTGGTTGATGATGCCGATACGATCGTCAATAAATTGGGCGGTTTTGGCCGCTACTTCGTTTTTGTCGTTGTTAGCATCTTCGTTATACAAGGCCACCAGCATGTTGATAAAGTCGACGCCGCGGCGTGGATTGCTGTTCTGGAGGTTAAGTGCAACAATCGTAGTTGTTTTGGAAGTGGGTTCACTGCTCAGGCTGGCCGTATAGCCGGAAGCTACAGCGGTAGGAGAAACTATGGTAGCCGTGATGGTACGCGTTTGGTCTATTTTGGCCAAAATGGAGTCACTGTTTGCTGAAAGGGTAAAAACACCCACAGGGGTAGTCAGTACACCCGGAAGTTGGTCGAAGTGCTTGCGAAGCGTCACTTTGTCGGCATTCCGACTGGGGTAATAGCTGCCTTCCACATCCACTTTTCCCTCGGGAGTACAGGTCATTTCCAAGGTTACCGGGCCAAAGAGGCGGTCGGCTTCTTCGGGGGTAGTCCATACCTGCACCGGAGAGGTTTTGTAAAGGTCGGCTGGATAGCGGAAGGTCTGTGCCTCTTGATAATTGATATAGAGGTTCAGTTTATTGACAACCTTCTTAACAAGGGTGCGGGAACGGAGAATCTCTACTTCGTTGTCGAAATTGCTGGCCATACTAAGCATACCCAAGTCCTGCATGGCCTGCATGGGAGAGGCAGACGGGTTTTTGGTCTGGTCACCCTGTTTAATCAGCACAGTGGCATTGACATTGTACACGGGTGCCTGATAGCGCAGATAGGCATACATGACGATGCCCATCATGATGACACAGCCCAGAATCCAGGGCCAATACATCAGGTATTCAAAAAACAGTGCCTTGTAATCTACGGGCTTTTCATCTTCCGGCTGGAAGCCGTTTTCGTATCTTTCGTCACTCATAGTAAGCGGGAATAAGTGTTTTTTATGGATTCCTTGTTTTTTATAGTCTCTTTGTTAATTTATTTGAATACAGTGACCAACAGGCTGGCAATGGATACCAGAATGGAAGTGGCACTAATCCAGATGGTGGTGCTGTTGCCGATATCGGAGTTGCGTGCCTTGGTCTTGTTGGGGGTTACGTATAGAATGTCATTCTGCTGGAGATAGAAATAGGGGGAAAGCACCAAATCGGCATCGTTCAGGTTCAGAGTTTGAATCTGACGCTTGCCGTGGGCATCCTCACGGACCAGTTTCACATTGTCGCGTATTCCGTATACCGTCATGTCACCGGCCATAGCCAAAGCTTCCAGCACATTTACCTTTTCGTTGGTGACAGTGAATGTCCCCGGTTTGTTGACTTCTCCCAATACGGAAATTTTGTAGTTGACCATGCGTACAGTCACAACAGGAGTCTCTTTCAGGTAGGGAATGAGTTTCTCACGAATCAGGTCTTCGGCTTGGTTTTTGGTAAGCCCTTCAATTTTTAGACGCCCCAACACTGGAAAATCAATTTCCCCTTGGTTGTTGACCAAATATTGTTGAAGAGTTGGTTGTGATGAGACAGTAGAATTACCTAAAGATACATTGTATTGAGTTTGCATGGTCAAATTGAATGGGGCAGCTGCCGCAGGGTCTGTGGTATTTACCGTGATACTCAGAATATCCTTGGGCATGATTTTCGCATCGTAGAGAGGAATTTCCTTCCCGTAATTGTTCACTACTTCCGGATCTTGCAGATACGGTACCTTCTTGTACGACGTACACCCGCTCACCAGCAGGGCAGACAACGTCAGCATGCAGACTGCTTTGTATAACTTCATCTTGTTTCTATGGTTTTGTTTTCAATTTGAGAATGAATTACTTCCCTTTCGGGCAGGCTTCGCCGTTACCAGTCCCACGAGAGGCTCGCTTTGGATAGGGATTGGTAAACGGCACAATTCTTTATAATTCGCCGCGAATTTAAAGGTTATTTTTGATTTATTCAACGTGAATCCGTTTTTTTTGAGGAAAAAGTGGACAATTTCCCGTTGATAATGAACAAATTTGTCGTTTTTGTAACAAAAATGCTTGAACGTTCTTGTCGGTTGGTATATGGGGCAAAACGCTTCGACGTTTGGACGTAAACGCCGAAGCATTTTACTGGAAACGCCGAAGCGTTTTGTCCAAAACGTTTAGGCGTTTGAGATGAAGCGTCGAAGTGTTTGAGGTGAAACGTCGAAGCGTTCTGGAAGTCGGGCTGCCGGATAGGGGCGGCACGGGCGGACGGAGGGTGAAAAATAATGTGGAAAACCGGTAAGAAAATGGCTGAAAAATTTGTCTATCTAGTTGAAAATGAGTAAATTTATAGCGTAATCAAAACAGAGAAATCATGAATTGTATGCACTTGAAAACGGGAACGGCGAAGGCCGCGTGCGGTGAAGACGTGCCGTTCCAGATGAGGATGTACCGGAAAACCGAGCTGGCCTGCCTGTATTTCCCGTACACGGACAAGAAAGGGGCCTTGATGAACCTGTGGCGGTGGATCAAACGCTGCACCCAGCTGGATCAGGCTCTGCAGGAGGCGGGCTACGACAAATACCGGAAGTATTTTCTGAAACGCGAAGTGGAACTCATCGTGAAGTTCCTGGGCGAACCGTGAAACTGCCGGAGGGTGGAGCTTTTTTTCAAAAAACAGTCCCCTTTTTAACGGGTATAGTTAATTAAATATATATATACTACTAATGGCCGCGCGAGGGTCTTAAGAAAGGTTTGAAGTAAAATTTGTTAAATTTTTCATAACACGCTGGAAATGAGCATCCAATTTGCGCGCAACCCTTAAGTAAACCCTTAAATAGTGGGCGAAAAGTTGTATGGCTTGATTGACTGACAAAATGTCACATTGTCTATAGGGCAAAAACGACGACAAAAAAATCGCAAAAATGTTTTTTTATTTCAATATGTTTCATAATATTTGCAGTGCGAAATCGACAAGAGCTTCGTTGGAGGTGAATGAGTTTCGAAAAAAATAACTGAGTAATTAACCTGTATGCAAAGAAAACATCCATAAAGGGCCCCTTTGTGGACGGGATTTTTGTGTGCCTAAAACAAAGAAAGGAAGGAAATGGGTTGCGAAATGAAAGATTTTCTCAGCTTCAAGAAGGTGGGAAAAAATGGCTACCTGATGGTACCGAGAAATTTACTGGAAGAGGTGTTCAGTGTGGACAAACCGTTTACAGAGGCTCAGGCTTATCTGTATCTGTACATGAAAGCGTCGTTCTGTAACCGGAAGGGAAAGAGGCCGCTGAAAAGGGGGCAGCTGACGTTTACGGCGTCTGTCCTGGCCAAACGCTTCAAATGGAAGGTGTATACGCTGAGGGAGTTCCTCCATACGCTGCACAAGGAGGGGGTGATTGTCCTGGAACAGATGCCGGGAGTGGGACAGAAAGTGACGATGTGCTTCTACGAGGTGCTGGCAACCGGACGAGAGAAACCGACAAGCGAGTCGGAACAGGCGGATTTCAATGAGTTCTGGAAACAGTATTACTCGCTGCTGGATCGGCAGGGGTACGACTTGTATGCGGCGCTCTCGGAATGGGAAAAGCTTACCGAGGAGGAAAAGAGGCTGGCCGTGCAGAACATGGTGCCGTACTTCGAATCGCTGACGGACATCCGCTTCGTGAAAACGGCCTGCAATTACTTGCGCTTCAAGGTGTACCTGAGGCCGGAGAACGTGGAAAAAATGCGCAAGAATCAATAAACCAACGAATTGTGATAACCTTAAATCTTTTGATGTATGAAAACGGACTATACTGGACTGGGCTTGGAGAAGTTGTATGACCTGGAAATCGAACGGGCGGTTATGGGAACGTTGATGTTCGACCCGGCTGTGGCAAAAAGGCTGGGACCCTCACTGAAACCTGAGTTTTTTTATTCTGAATCGATACGTGTGATGTTCGTCGCACTGCGGTCGCTGATGGCCAAGGGCATGGATGCGGACTTGCTGCTGGTGACGCAGGAGCTGAGGACGATGGGCTGCCTGGAAAAGGCGGGCGGGCCGTATGGCGTGACGATGGTGGCGGGCGGCGTGGCGAACCGGGTCTTCGTGGACAACCATGTGCATGTGTTGTATGAGCTGTATCTGCGCCGGAGGATGCTGGCAGGACTGTACAAGCGGATGAGAGAGGTGGGCGACCTCACGCAGGATGTGTTCGAAGTGATCATGGGGGTGCAGAAGGATGTGGAGGAGGTCTTGGAAAGGTCGCCGCTGAGGAGCAACCTGCAGGACATGAAGTCGGTGATGAAGAAGACGTGCGACCGGATCATGGACCGGGTGAGCCGGAGCGTGAACGGGGTGACGGGTATCCCCACGGGCATCCCGGAACTGGACCGCATGACGGGAGGATGGCAGCCGGGCAACCTGATTTTCACGGCGGGACGACCGGCCATGGGAAAGACGCAGCTGGGACTGAAGTTTGCCATGGAGGCGGCTTCGAGGGGGTATCATGTGCTGCTGTTCACCCTGGAGATGATGAGCGAAGAGGTGGGGGAACGGCTGCTGCTGATGCGCACGCCGGGACTGTATGCGAAGGTGAAAGGGGGACGGGTGACGCAGCAGGAACTGGATGAGCTGTTCCGTCAGGCCCGCGAACTGGACAACTGTCCGCTGCTGGTGGACGACAAGGCGTATTTGGGCATCGACCAGCTGTGTGCGGAGGCGCGGATGGTGCATTCGCGTTACCGGGTGGACCTGGTGGTGGTGGACTACCTGCAGCTGCTGGGGGTGACGGAACGGGCGGGACGCAACCGCGAACAGGAGGTGGCGGAGTGCTCGCGCAAGCTGAAGACGCTGGCCCGCTCGCTGGAATGCCCGGTCATCGTGGCGAGCCAGCTGAACCGGCAGGTGGAGCAGACGTTCAACCAGCGGCCGGAACTGAAGCATCTGCGGGAGAGCGGGGCCATCGAACAGGATGCCGACATGGTGCTGATG
>ULNX01019932.1_pt1 | contig 76986 bp, 100 predicted proteins | sample 1952061 | NCBI WGS metagenome assembly ULNX01 (sample SAMEA4835588, study PRJEB28245) | human gut metagenome | biome: gut microbiome; material: fecal sample | place: Denmark | collected 2008 | reverse complement strand
TACCTTTCCGGGCTAACCTAAACTTATTAACCTAAATTACTATCAGGCTTAACTGACCCACAGGCCCGATATACTTCATATATTTTATAAAAAATAATTCCTAAAATATTTTTTTGTAAAAAATAAAGTCTATATATTTGCAGTACCAAACAATTAAAAATATAATGATTATGAATGAACAAGTATTTAAACCAGTTGAGAATTTTGTAAATGATTTTAAAAACCGTTTTATAAATACATTTACAAGTGGAGAATTATCCAAATATATGGATAAAGAAAATATACAGATACTCGATACAAACCCATTTGAAACGGATAAGGATATAATCACTAAACAAATATATTTCATTCCCTTTATTAAAGAGAATATAAACGAAGCTTATAATTATATTAATCACGAAAATGGATTCATATACGATTATGTGATTGAAATGTTTGAATGTATATTATACAAGCTATATTATACCTCCAAAATAGAATTGTATATGAATATGGAATATTTTAGTAATATTACGGAAAAAGAAAATGAAAGTTTTGATCTATCTAATTTCATTGAGGATAATTTAAATACTTATTATAATAACAAAATGGATATTTCATATTTTATAAATGAAAATATGTACAATTCAATATTCAATTTGGATATTATGAATAACGGTATATATTTGTCCCATTCATTAGAGGGGTAAAAATTAAGATGGGGAGTATTTATAAAGTATTCCCTATTTTTATATTTGATTGGTGTTGGCCCACATACTCCTAGAGCTAAGGGTACTTATAAAGCCTTGAAAATATTAATACGCTTAAACTTAACTTACTAGAAAAGCTTAAAAACGCTTAAAGCTTAAAAGGCTTAAAGAACTTAAACTATATACTAAGTAACATTACCTGATATCAATGTAACTTACCTCAAACTTAATCCTACACTCACAAAATATTTAACCTGGTATCAAGGTATTCAAACCCGGTAACCTAAATAAAAATAGGTAGGCCCTAATTCCCATCTACAATCCCACCTGCCATTAGGGCCCATATCCAGGTAACCCAACCCATTAGGCAACCAATATAACAATCAGGTACTAAGGCTTATCTACTAACAATCACTAATCAGATATTCATACTAGACCAAAAGGGCCATCGGCTAAGGCTGAAACCAAACAGGCGCATAGGGTATACAAAATATATATACAATGTATATATACTATCTCTTTATTTAGAACTAATCTAAATAATTTTCTTATTTAGATTGATTCTAAATTTCATTTATACTAAAAAATAATTAGAAAAATATTTGAATATAAAAAATAAAGTCTTTATATTTGTAATATCAAAAACAAATAAAGATGTTTAATCGTTCCACGTGAAACAATTAAACAATTGTTTAACTTAAAAATTTAATGTTATGAGTAGTACAATTTTTGATTTGGGAAAAGAAATTTTAAAAAGCGAAAGCAATCGCAAAAGTGTTTACAAAAAAGATTTGTTTAAGGAATGTTTAACAGATAAACAAAAAAAGTCTTTAAGAATTAAATTAAGAAGAAAGAAAGATAGTTTCATAGCTTGTTATTTGGCAAACAAAAAAAATGAAATCAAATTAAAAGAATTGTATAATGTTTGGAAACAATATGCTGAGCAAGTTTACAATGATGTTAATATAATTGTAGATAACAATTCTACAAATGAAAACATAAAAATTTGCAATGAATTTATAACTAAAATGAAAAGCATTGCAAATCAGCAAATAAAAAAATAAATTGTTTAGAATGAATCTAAATAGAGGATATTTGTCCTCTATTTTTATTTTTGCCTTTTGCATTATAAGGGACACCGTTCCCCCCTCCCACCGCTACTACCCAACCGAACCCTAAGTAATGGGCCCCCTACCTATCCCTACCTATCCCTACCTATCCCTATCCTGCCTCATAAAAAATTTACCACCTAACCTTCATAGGATAATGGTAATGGGAACACAAAAAATCCCAGAGGCAATCAAACCCCCAGGACCCTTTTATATATTATTCCAATATAATTTCTATATCAGGAAAATAAACCTTAATTAAATCTAACCCATAAGCAAAATCCAAATCAGGGTTCTCAATTATAAATTGGTCATACCTTTTTAACCTATTAGGTATATCAATATGAATCATTATAAACCAAATCAAGGTATCTAAGGAACTAAAATACATTAATAGGTAATCCCTATCCCTTATTGGTAGGTTATAAAATTGATTATATATATTATAGGTATAAACCTCTTCTAGATGATTTCTAGGTTTCATGATTTATATACTTCTTCTGATAATTCATAAAGGAAGGTCACAATCACATCTTCTAGATTTTCTTTTTTACCTATTTCTTTAGCGAGAAGGATAGGGTTAAAGAGGGTTTCCCATTCTACCATACCACAAAGGGTGACTGGGATTTTAGGGAGGTTTATAGAGGGGTTGAAATTATTTCTTATCCCCTGGGCTACATAATAAAAATACCTTTTCATAAGAATAAAGATTAAGATTTAAATGATATTAGTTCAGGTTGAAATAAAAAGGGTACACTAGAAAAGATTCTAGATATAAAAAATACCCATAAAAAAGGGAACTTATGGGTATTTATATTTTAAATGGGTGGTTAGTTACCTGTCAGACAGGTAACTCCTATCTTAGTGGATTTTTTATTTTTATTATACTGAGCAATGGGGATGGTGGTAGTTAATACCTCACTATAAGTATCTACAGTATTAGAACCGTAATCTTTAGTGAGGATATTATAATCTACGTTGTCATCATAATCTATGAATACATGGAATGGTTGTAAGGTGAATGGGTTAACTGTTTGGAAGGAAAACCTAAGTGAATCGGTTTGGATGTTGAAACTCATTTTTTGAGACAGGGTAAAGGTTTGGTCCCTACTAGTACCAATTCCTCCTTGAACCCAAGTAGTAGTCAAGGTGTTAGTTTTTAAAACCCGGCTATTCCTTAATTGTTCTACCTTAACTTGGAATGAGTAGGAACTAGGAATGGTTTGGCTTACATTGTTAACTAAGTGTACTACTATAGTGGAGATGTTCAATAAGGTCCCACTAGTGTAATTTTGTGCATGGAAGTATCCCATAATTTTAAATTAGGTTTATTAAAGGTTAGTAGTTTTTTATTTAGTTTCTTTTGGTTCTGGTTCTTCGGGTTTAAATATGAATACTATGTTTAACCAAGCTTCATCATTATCTAAGGAATTCTGTATATAAGCAAAATTCACACTTGGTAATTCATTATCTCTTATTGTGACCGTAGATTTTAAATTAGATATAGAAGTGTCAAACCCGTTTTTAAATATATTTTGGTACCCTAAGTAATTGACTGACTCACTACTTATGGTATAAGGTTTTGAGTAGTTTTGGATTATATTTTTATGGTACATTTCCTCATTGGCATATTCTTCTACTAATGAGTATCTTAATATACCATTGTTAGTATCTTTTATGCTATTATATTTAATCAAGTTACTCATGTCCTGGTTATCTAATTTTTTTCCTAAAAAATAGCCAAGATGAATACTACTTTTTTCATCTGCCATTAATAAATCTACTTCTTTGGATCCATCTTGGGAATAGGCATGAACTTTTAAAGAGGGTTTAAAAGCCCCATATAACTTATATTGAGTATTTGGTTTGATGTTATTATATATTTCTGGTTGTAAATTGAAAATATAATTTTGTACTAAATCACCATCTACTGAGTATATTTTATGAATACTAGAATAGTTTTTAGAACCTGGTACATCATCAATTATATTACCAGATATTATATCTATCCAATTACTAGAATCGGGATTTTTATAACCTATTGTGAAGTTAAATAGGATTTGTGCAGAGGTTATATTAAGATTTATGTATCTTAATTGCCCAGGTACATTTTCATAATATTGATAATATATGGCAAATATAAGATTTATATGTTTAGGTGGTTTTGATACCCAATCTTGGGTAGTAGTTGAACTTTGGAAAAATGGTGTGTACATAATGATATATTTGTTTTTTAATGTTATATATAACATTAAAAGCTTTTTGCCTAATTAAAACACATAAAAAAAAGAGCTACTTTCACAAGCAACTCTTTTTTTTAAACCTAAAACCTATAAAGTCTAAGATTTGATTTTTTGATATGAGTTTTGATGACATCGTCATGAAAAGAAAAAAAATCTCAATCTCAAAAAACAGATTCAAAATACTATCGGAAAAACATATGAGCATCAATCATTTATCAATAGTCTTTTCCTTTTTTTAAGAAAAACACTAGTGATATAAATATTAAACCTATCATAAATATGGGAGACAATAGCCATATTATAAAAAGGGTTATTATATGTTTACCATTATAGGGCACACCCTTATTTAACATTGTATTATCTACAAATACCGTAAATAGTATACCGATTAAATATACTATACCAAGAATCAAATATATTATCATATACTAGCAACTAAAGTGATTAAACCAATGCAAGCTATGAATACTAAAACTACGGTTACCTTCATAGATTTATATGCTGAAGCAAATCCCAAATCAGAATCATCATTTAACCATTGGTTATAGGCACTTAAGTTACCAGCTCTTTTACCTGGTTTTATATAAAATTCATCTGTATACCTTTTCCAGATTAAGGATTTTAACATTTTGCCGTAATTCATTTCTCAAAATATTTATGGGTTATTTTATTTAATCTATCAAAGAGTTTAATTAAATCGTCTTTTGATAATTCCTTATATTTATTTTCTATTTTCTCTAGAACCCTTGGAATTTTATTCTTGGCGACCAGAAAATTATATTCTTCTTCATCAAAGGGTTTAATTTGCATTTTTGAATTGTTAGTGATTACCAATTCATTGGTTACCTTTATTTTGTTATTAAGGGTGAATATGCCATTTTCTACTGAAACAACTTCTGCTTTTTCAAAAAAATGTGGACCCAATACTAATAATGGTGTACCAATTTTAAGCCTATTTTCTCTATTTTTCATCTAGTGTATTGATTTTAATAATTTAGATTCAATAGTTAATATGAATTTGCAATACCTTTCTGTCTAAATCATGAAAAAACTAATCAAAAGTAAGATATTTATGAAGATTTTAGGAGTTTGTGGAGCTCAAGGGGCTCTTTTATTCCCATTTAAGGAGTTTTTAATAGGAAATATTGAGCCAAGAGCTCAATTTCATACTGAATTTGAGGAACAATGGGTTTTAAATTTTGGTAAAATACCTTTTTTAAGGGATTTAGATGGTATAAATGAGATACCGGATATAATTATTGGTAGTCCTTCTTGTGGTCATTCTAGTATTTTTAGTTATTCAAGGAAGAAAACACTTGGTAACCCAAAAAAAGATGATACTTTGAATCTATATTTGACTTCTATTGTTAAGTTTGAACCTAAATTTTTCTTAATGGAAAATTTACCCAAGTTATTAGACTTAATACCATTAGAAGAATGGCATAAAACATTGAAAAATTACCATATAATAACTCATTGTCATTCAGTATCTGACTTAGGTAATTCTCAAGTATCCAGAATAAGGTTGATTATGATTGGGATAAGGAAAGATTATAAACCATTAAAGAAGTACTTTGATAGCTTATTTCCTGTATGTGAAAAGAAAAATTGTTTAGAATTATACAAACAGGTAAACCATTCAATAAATTACAAAGAACCTGATGATAAAGTATTAGCAATGTATTATTACAAAGACCCTAATAAGCAAAATTTAACAGTAAAACAGGTAAAAGAATTGTGGAATACTGAATTCAAAGATGAGTATAAATGGCCAATTAGAAGTAAAAAAATGAATACTTTACCTGGTGTATATCGCAATAGGAAATATGGTTACCCAATGACATTAAGACCATCAAATAGACAGTTCAATTATCTTGGAGAAGTAATAGGTTTAGATGAATGTAGAATAATAATGGGATTTCCCAAAGAGTTTAAAATACACATGAATACCAATAGGTTAATATATTGGTTAAATAAAGGTAGAAATACTTTAACAAAAGGTGCTACCTTTGAAGTAGGCATATGGTTTAAAACCTGTTTAGAAAACTTATTGGGCTTCAGTCTAAAAAATATAAAATCATAACTAATCTTAATTGAGCTTTAGCTCAATTAAGTATAATAATATACTTTAGTATATTATTATATATCCATATAGAGAATCTCACTTTTTGATACTGTGTAAAAATCATTGCCTACGTCATCATATATATCTTCATATATATGATATTAAAGATATAGATATAGGATATCTTCTTACGAAGATATCTTCTTTTGTTAGAATGTTTTTTTCTTTCTTTTCTTTTTTCTTTTGGTTCTTTTCTTTTTTCTTTGTCTTTCTTTTTAAGGCCTTAGCCCTAACTAAAAATTTTTTCAGGTCCAAGAATTTCAAAGAGCTGGGTTTGAAAAAAAAACCGAAAAACTATTAACACCTGAAAACCCTCAAAAACTAATCCGAAAATTTCAAAACTAGAAAACAAACAACCACAAAACTTGAAAGAGATGATAATAAGAAACTTAACTTCGAAAACTCAGGAATCAAATCAAATCCAGTTTGGTTCTGTTTTCACAAAAACCAGTTCCATGGTTTCGAAGTTAAACTCAGTTACCAGACTTTCAGAAGTAAACAACCAACCTGATGAAAACAACGGTAGTCTTAACATTGGTAAACCTGGCTTTGGTAATCACACTTGGGATTCTATTCTCAAAGTCACTGAGTCCAGAAAACCAAAACACAGTAACCGATACAGTATTCATCGAAAAAGTTTTAAAACCCGAAGTTCAGTACAAAATCAAGGAAGTTCCAAAAACAGTTTATAGGTATCAAACAGATACGGTGGTTGTAGAAAAGGTGGTTTTGAAAAAAGATACTGTAATCTTAACCCTGGAAGATTCCACAAAATTGGAAGTATCAACACAATTCTTAACTCAATATCCCTCAACAGATAGGTTAATTCAACTCTTACTTGATTCAGAAAATTTATCACTAAGTTTACAAAACACAAAAGGAGAGGTTTTCAAAAAAGAATATTCGGTTGATATCCTCAATAATTCCTACAATTACGTAAACAATACTTTAACCTCAAAAAAGAAATCATTCATAAAGAAGTTATCACCTTATGTTGAGGCTCAATATAGACCATTCAATAATTTAATGGATTTAAACCTCGGATTAAAGTACAATACTAGAAAGATTAATTATGAAATCGGTTTCAATACTTTTTATTATCCAGAGTTTTCAAAAAGTTTAGGTGCTGATTTATATTTAAAACTTAATTATACTTTCTAGAAGAAGATATGGGAAGGGTAAAAGAGAAAGAAAAATATTTATCACAAGAAGAATTAAAAATATTAGCAAAGGTATCAAATGATGTTTTTTATTTTTCAACCTTTTGTTGGGTAGTAAACCCAGTACATGGTAGAGTTAAATTTGACCTATACCCTTTTCAAAGGGCAGTATTATACCAGTTTCTGAAAGAGAGGTTTAATATAATCCTTAAATTTCGGCAAGCTGGTATAACTGAGTTAATATCCATGTATTGCTTATGGTTAACAATGTACCACCCAGATAAAAAGGTAAACATTATTTCAATTAAGGATACCGTTGCTAAGAAGGTATTAAGGAAAATAAAATTCATGTATAAGAATTTACCATGGTACCTTCAAACGCCAATCATAAATGGTAGAATAGGGGAATTTGGTAGTGCTTCTACTATGGAATTTTCAAATGGTTCAGTGATAGAATCAATACCTACTTCTGACCAAGCAGGTCGTTCAGAATCCCTTTCTTTATTGGTAATTGATGAAGCGGCAGTTGTTAGATGGGCTAATAATATTTGGGCCGCATCACTTCCGACTATTTCTACTGGTGGTTCAGCTATTGTAAATTCATGTATAACAGGTAATACTAAATTAATAACCAATAAGGGTATAATGAAAGTAAGAAACTTATGCCCTAAAAAATTTGGTTCTGTAGACCTATCATGGGTAAGCAATATCAAGGTATTAACCCATAAAGGTGAATGGAAAAGAATAGTAGCTTCTGTGAATAAGGGTAAATTAGAAACCTGGAAAATACAAACAGAATTTGGAACGATTTTAAAATGTACCCCTAACCATAAATTATATACCTTAAATGGTTGGATGACAGTAGCTGATATAGTAGCTAATAATGAACAGGTTATATTATATAAAACTGGTATATCAGAATTACTAAACCCACCTAAAATAATGTGGCCTGAAAAAGAGGAGTGGAAATATATAAATGGTTACAATAATTATAAGATTTCTAATAGGGGTAGAATTAAATATTTAAAAGGTGGTAGTTGGTATCTTAAAAACCTTAGGCCAAATAAATTGGGCTATGTAAGGGTAATACTCCATAATGGTAAAGGCAAAAATAAACATTATAGAGTATCAGATTTAGTATTATCACATTTTACTACTTTAAAAGTAGGTAAGAATGAAGTAATAGACCATATAGATTGCATACCTAGTCATAATTGGGTAACTAATCTTAGGGTAATAACTAAAAAAGAAAATACTCAAAGAGCTTCATTTTATTCTTATGGTTTAAAATTAGGTACAAGAACTGGTATAGGTTTTACCAACTTGGATTCTATAGCTACAATTATAAAAGGTATAGAAACTGGTGAAATAGAAAAACAAGGTATAAAAGATTTTGTACTTAATAACCCAGTATTTAGGGGTATGTCCTATAAAAGTGTTAGGAGTTATATAAACAAAATAATTTCAGGCAAAAGAGGTAGTCAAGTAAAATTATCTAAGATTAGGGTATTAAGAAAATTTAAAACCACAATATATGATATAACTGTAGAAGACCATCATAGTTATATAACTTATAATTACAATGGTAAAAGGAAGGGTCAAGAGGAGTATAATTTTATAAATAAAAATACACCTTTTGGAACAGGAGGTTGGTATCATAGTATGTGGGTAGATGCACTATCTGGTGTAAATGGATTTAACCCAATTAGGTTAAGGTGGCAAATGCACCCTGAACGTGATATAGAATGGTATAACTCAATGGCTGCAGCCCTTGGCCCAAAAAGGACAGCACAAGAGATAGATGGGGACTTTTTATCTTCTGGTAATACTGTGTTTGACCTTACAGATATAAAGGCCATAGAAGATACTTTATATGAATATCCAGTAATAAAGAGTAAACTTTCTGGGCAATATAAACAATTTAATGAGCCAGTTTCTGGTAAAGAATATTTTATAGGTGCAGACTGTGCTACTGGTAGAAATACTGACTATTCATCATTTACTTGTATGGATAAAAATGGTGAAGAACAAGTAGTATATAAGGGTAGAATACCATTATCACAATATGCTAAACTTCTTGGAGATACTGGGGAGAAATTTGGTTTTGCTAAATTAGCCCCAGAAACAAATGATATAGGTATGGCAGTAACTATACAATTACAAGATGAAGGATACCCTAACCTATATTTCTCAAAGAAACTTCTTAAAAAGAAAGGCAAATCTAGACCTGAGGAGGAATCAATACCAGGCTGGCTTACTACTATGAAAAACCGTTCATTGATTATTGAGGGTTTGGAAAAGGATATAAGGGAAGATGCTTTAATAATAAAGGACCCATTCTTTGTTCAAGAAGCATATACCTTTATATATGACAATTCAGGTAGGCCAGTTGCTATGGGTAAACATAGGGCTAACAATTCTTCAATAGATATTGATTTTGAGGGTCAGACTTATTCTGATGATGATATATTTGGTAAAGCTATATGTAACCACATACGTAAGTTCTCTTCTAGAGATGAAGTTGTATTACCACAATAAAAACAATATAAAAAAATATGGAGATAACTTGGAATCCTCTAAAATGGTTTAGGAGCCATTCAGAGGTAATAGAGAACAAAGCTCCTGATAAAGATACTTCATCTATACCTCCTGGTAGAGTATCAGTACCTGATGATTCTAGCCAGGGGTTAGTTGTATCTTTAAGGGATATAACAAATTTGGTAACACCATCATTTAGGAGTAATATAATCCCATTAATAAGGGATTTATATAAGGTAAACCCAGATATGAGTATTGCCATTCAGGATATGTTTAAATTATCCAATACTGGTCATACTATAAGTTTCCCTAATAATACTCCAGAGGAGGCTAAGAAGATGAAAGAACATCTATCCATGGTTTCTAAAAGGTGGAGTAATTATACTGCTGGAATAAATGGTTTAGTTAATAGGTTTATTGTACAATGTCTAACCTCAGGGGCCATATCTATAGAGGCTGTACCAAATAATAAATTAGATGGTATATCAACCATAGTTTTTGTAAACCCAGAAAATATATATTTTAGAAGGCTAGAAAATGGTGTATACCACCCATACCAAAAAAACCCATATACCATTTTAAATGATAGACCAGACTTTATAAAGTTGAATACAGAAACCTATATTTATGTAGGTATGTATAATGATACTGATGAACCTTATGGAGTACCACCTTTTATGGCAGCACTTGATTCTATAAAAGGGCAACATGATATGAGGGTAAATTTTAAACATATCATGGAATTAATGGGGATGGTGGGGTTTTTGGAAGCTAAAATGGAAAAACCTCCAAGAGAACCAAATGAAAGTGTTCAAGCTTATAGAGCTAGGTTGAATAATACCTTAGTAAAGCTTAAAAAGAATATGATGGGTGGTTTAAAAGATGGTATAGTAACCGGTTATAAAGAAGACCATGAATTCAAATTGAATTCAACTACCCAATCTTTACAAAACCTTGAAAAACCATGGGCAATGAACCAACAATCCGTGGCTAATGGTTTAGGTATAAATTCTAATATAATTGGTGTACAAACTTCTAATACTGAAGGTGGTGCTGGTATCCTTTTATCCAAAATGATATCCCAGTTAAAGAATATTCAGATGTTAGTTTCCCATATATTGGAATTTATATATACTCTAGAGTTAAGACTATCAGGTTTTAATAATAAGGGTATAAAAGTAGAATTTGGTACTTCTACTATATCAGATGAATTAAAGGTTCAGCAGGGTTTGGAATATAAGATAAGAAATCTTCAAGCTTTGTATAATCAAGGTATAATAAACCAACAACAATATGCTTGGGCTATGGGTTATGAAAAACCCGACCAAAAAGAACCAAGGCAAATAAATAATGATATATCAGATATAGAAGATAGTGCTAAAAAACAAAAAAGGGAGGCTGACAAAGATAAATCTGATAGGAAAACTAGGGATAAAAATAATCCAATGCCTAAACGTAAAGACCAGGATACTAAAACTAGATAATTATGAGTAAGAAAATTTATACAGATACTATGGTACTTGGTTCAGGCCATAGTATTTTATCTTCACATGTACCCTCATATAATATACCTATAAATGAAGTATCAGATAGGTTTTATGAGGCTTCTAAAATTGATAAAGAATCAGTAGATAAATTTGGGTTATTTGGTAGTAATATTAACTATAATACTTATTATCCAGATGTAACACCAAAGCAATTTAATCCTAGTGAGGAAGAATTTATAGAGCCTATGTTTAGGTTGCTCTCAGCTTGTATAGTATCTAAAAATTATAACCCTACTGAATTCCCAGAAAAGGTATTAAAAGATTCTATGCACTTATTAGTGGGGCAAACAGTAAATTGCGACCATGAAACTGATGTAGCAAATGCAATAGGCTCTGTTAAATCCGTAGTATGGCAAAATAGTTATACTATAGATGGGATAGAAATCCCTGCTGGGATAAATGGGGTACTTAAAATTGATGGTGTTTCAAATCCCCGTATAGCTAGAGGTATTAATATGGACCCACCTTCAATTCATTCAAATTCAGTAACTGTACAATTTGAATGGAAACCATCTCACCAATTTGAAAAAGAATGGGAATTTTATGATAAGCTTGGTACTTATGCAGAGGATGGTACAATGGTTAGACGTATAGCTACTAGGATTATATCATATAAAGAAACATCATTAGTATCACATGGTGCTGACCCATTTGCACAATTAGTAGTGGATAATAAAATACTTAACCCAGAATATGCTGGGGCAGTGTATTATTCTTTTAGTGAGGCACCAGTAAATAAAGAAGATATAAAAAATAAGTTGGCATACTATGATTTTAAGGGCAACCAAGAAATTGATATTATGTACAATACCATTAATTCTTATAATAAAAATAAACCACAAAGTAAAACTAACATGGACGAAAAATTTCTTGAAACTATTTTCGGTGAAGGTTTGCTTAGTCTGGCTGAAGGTGTTAAACCTTCAATGGAGTTGGCATTATCTCAGATAAAAGGTATGGTATCTGAAATTACCCAACTTAAAGAAAGTCTAGGTAATAAGGACACTGAAATTGCTAATTTAAAAAATGAGGTATCTAACTACCAGAATGTTATTGAATCCAATAAAGAAATGGTAAATATAGGTACCCAGCACCTTAAAGAGGTTAGAGATAATGCCATTGCCTCCTATAAAAAATTAATGGGCGAAAATATTGATGATAATATTTTGGCATTGATAGAATCTGATAGCACCAGCATCCAAACTCTTATATCGCTTAATAAGATGTATGAGAACCAGTTGGAAGAAAAATTCCCTCTTCATTGCTCAGATTGTGGTTCTAAAAATGTTAGCAGAGCTAGTTCGGTAGTTGAAGAAGAGAATAAAGAGGCAGAAAAAAATGATTCAGTAGTAGACGTACTTGGTGATATTGCTAAAAATAAATTAAAATAATAAACACTTATGATTAAGTTTAACAACCCACAGGACATGGCTCTTGTAGGACAAAAAACCCCTCAAGCAGTCATATATAAAAGTGAATCCCACAAATTACATCAGGCATTTGTGGTAAAAACAGGTGAAAATATTATTCAAGGTCAACCTGTTCAAATTAATGAAGATGGTACTATCCAGGCTTGGAAAAAAGAAAAAGATGGGGGTAGACCCTACATTGGTATTGCTGTAACTGATAGCTATTACCCTGCTTATCCTGGTAATGAAGTTACGGTTGCTGTAAGAGGTTTTATGGTAGTATATGGTCTTTCTAATGGTGAAATTAAAGCTGGTCCAGTTACTCCTGACCCCACAGCTCCAGTAGATGACACCAATACGTATATTAAATATAATCAAGGTACAGATGATGAATTTATAGCTCTTAACACTGCATCATCCGCTGGAGAACTTATTCAAGTTTTAGTACGATAATAAATAAGGAATTATATAATTATGAAAGTAGATATTGAAAAAATGAAGGCTGCTGATTTTATTAAAGAATTACCTCAGTCAGTTCAGCAGCTAGATGCTTTTCGTAGTGGAAGCGTAAATCAACGTCCTGTTGATATCTCATTTGAAGAATTTGTTCAAAATCGGTATGGTATTAGCATGGATGATTACATGGATAAAATTGGTGTAAATACCAAGGTTACTACCATGGAAAATCTTATGACTATGCCTGACCAATCCATTCGTTGGTTGGTACCTGAGATTATACGTAATGCTATTTATTTGGGTATTAAAGAGGCTCCTTTTTATCCTAATATTATTGCATCTGACCAATCTATTTCTTCTCTTACGGTTATCATGCCATTCGTTAACCCCTCGGATGCAGCCCCGGCAAGAGTGAACGAAGCAGAAACTATTCCTCTGGGTACGGTAAGCTTTGGGCAAAAATCAGTTACCTTATTTAAAATAGGTAAGGGATTTAAAATTACTGATGAGGTAAAGAATTATGTATCTCTTGATGTAATGAGCATATTCCTCCGTGATTTTGGTATTCAGATGGGATATGCACTTGATACTTTGGCACTTGATACCCTCATTAATGGTAATCTTAAAGATGGTTATGAATCTGCCCCGGTAATTGGTGTAGATAATACTACTAATGGTATCCAATATAAAGATTTGCTTCGTATTTGGATTCGTGCTTCTAGACTCGGTAGAAACTTCCGAACCATGATTGGTGATGAAACTGAGGCCTTGAATATTTTGGATTTACCTGAATTTAAAACCCGTATGTATGGTACTCCTCAAGCTACTCTTAACTTGAAGACTCCAGTACCTAACAATGCTGATTTCTTTATTCACCCAGGTGTGCCTGATAATAATGTACTTATGGTTGACCCAAGAGCTGCCCTTATCAAGTTAACAGCCCGTCAACTCTTGCTTGAATCTGAAAGAATTGTATCTAATCAGACCCAAGCTATATATGCTACTATTACTACTGGTTTCTCTAAGATGTATAAAGATGCAGCTATCTTAGTTGATAGCACTAAAGAGTTTGCTAATAATGGGTTCCCCGATTATATGGATATAGACCCATATCTTCAGGTAAACATAGAACAGTAAATGTTCACTCAAGTAATGGTTTAGGCGTAAAAACTTAAACCATTACTTTTTCTTATTTATATATATATACGAAATAATCAATAATATAGTTATGGCAAAATATGTAAGTTTAAATGAGAATGCCGGTATATTTCATGATATAGCTTCTGGATTTACCGTTTACAAGGGTGAAATAAAGGAGCTTACTGTGAAAGCACAGGCTTCTAATAAAGTTAAAAAAGCAATCCTTAATGGACATTTAGTGTATGCTCAACCTGAAGTTGAGGATAATAATATTGAGATTGAGGATAATAATATTGAGATAGATACAAATAAACTCACTAAGAAGTATAAAAAACTTCTTAAAGATGGTAAATTATCAAATGATTCATTTACCTTTGATGAGTTGGTAGCTATTGCTAATAGCTTGGAAATTTCAGTAGAGGATGGTGATACTGCCGATGATATTATCAGTGTAATATCAGAAGAGCTTCAAAAATAATAAAAATATCTATGGTAGTAAAGTTTAGATATACTACTGTAGGTTTAACGGTAACATTTATAAATTTATCTGAAGAAATCCCAGAAGGTTATATATACCTCTGGGATTTTGGTGATAATAACCAATCCAATGAGATGAACCCTATACATACATATCAATATTGTGGTTCATATCAGGTAAATTTATATATAAAGGACCAAAATAACCAAACAGTAGGTAACTCAAAACAAACCATTATAGTTACTGATAAAGTAAAAACCCATTTATCAGGTTCTATATATGATTTGATTGATATATATTTACCAACTGATTTGGTAGGTGATATACCACAATCTACTAAACAGATGTTTATAGAAAAGTGGCAATTATATATACAACCTCTAGTAAATCATTGCATTCCAGTAGAGTATTATAACAATGAATTATATTACGAAGCTCTGGAAAACCAGTTAATAATGGAATTGGCTGCTTATGATTTTACTATAAATGAGATAATGAATTTATCCAAAGCTTTAGCTCATTCAGTTATAGATAATAATTCAACATCTCAATCTGATAATAACGATGTTTCAGATGGCAACAATGGTATAAAGAAAATATCAACTGGGCCTACTGAAGTGGAATATTTTGATAGTACTGCATCTGATTCCGATATATCGGGGGCTATTACTAAAGCTATGAAACCAGGGGGTATTATAGATATAATGAAACAAAATCTATGTATGCTAGCAAGTAGGTTAGAAATATATCTGCCAATATGTGATAGACCAACTTCAGTTGTAATACCAAGAGTGGTTAATAGACGTAAACCTGGTCCTATAAGTGGACCTGACCCACTAAATTTATTGAATAAGCTATGAGGAGAAAAAAGAGGGTTGCTGATATAGATTGGAACCAGTATAAGAAAATCATAAATGACTTTATGGATGTGGATGCTGGTAAGCAACCCTTCCTCTGGCTTAATAAAATCAACCAACCATTACCATTCGGGGAAGATTTGGGTACGGTATATACACCATATTATTTAGAAGGATTATTCCAATATAACTATATAAAATCCTGGCCAACACAACCAAATACTATATCCGGAGAATTAGATTACTCTAATATAGTGTTATACATATCAGCTAGGTTGTTAAGGTTAAACAGTTTAGTTAATCAATATGGGTATTGGGATTATAACTGGGCTGATGATAGGTTTATAGTAAATGGTAAAGTATATAGACCTGGTGGTGATACACAAGTAGCTCAAGCAAAAGATGAAGCCTTATTATTCTTTGTAATATTACAAAGAGAAGACCCTGAAGAATCAGATAAAATTTTAAATAGTTATACTGGCCCTCTATCTAAGGTAGTAACTGATGAAGGTATATGGTTATTGGATTCAGAAGGTAATATGGTAAAAGACATATGTAATTTACCAATAAGAGTTCAAGGACCTCCTGATATACCATTATGTACCTTAGACGGTGTTTTACATGACAAATATAATCACACAATATATGTAGAAGATGAATAACCCTTGTACTTGCGGGTGTTGCGAAGATAACCTCCTTCAATTCACCACAAAAGAGATGAACCAGATACTACTTGATGGTATTATAAATTGCTCAACAAGGTATAGGTCTACAATAAGTATACCACTTCAATTAACCTTAGAAGAGGCTTTACCATTGGTATCTGATAAATTTAAGAATACTTGTAGGGTACTTATTTTTTTAAATAAGGGGGAACCACCTAAACCAGAAATATGGGTATTTACAAGTACTTTATCTACTAATTGGCTCAATACTGAATATTGGACTCAGGTACCAATAGGTTTTTCAGGAGTAGTAGATGATAATATAAATTCAGAATCCATTAACCCAGTTCAGAATAAAACTATATTCAATGAATTCCAGAAAGTAGTATATTCTGAACAAGTAAGGGATATAAAAATAGTGGGCAAAGCCCCTGGTGTTTATGATAATACTTTATATTTAGAATATTTACCAATGGAAAAGAAATCTACTTATCAAATCCAATTATCTGAAAATATGGAATCCCCTGTATATGGGGAGCCATATAAATTACCCGTAAATATAAGTACCTATATCCTTGGAGAATCAGGAATAGACTTTGCAAGATTGTTTATTAATACTCAATCTAAGCCATTTGATGAATCAAAGGTAGTCATAGAAACTGAATACCCAGAAGGAGTAGAATATAAATTTACTGATAGGGGATATATAGGTAATGATGCTACTGGGTTCCCATTAGAGGAAGATGCCAATGAAAATGTAAACCTAACTCTTACCTTTACTGATAAAGGTGATTACTCTATGTTATTCAGGGTAATTAACATAGATGGTGGTTCTACTTTGGCAGAGGTAGAGTACAATTTTCAAGTTATATGATTTTTAATAAAAGGAAAATCGGTAGGCTTATTTTTAATAAAAGGGTGATATCTAGAATAGTATACAATAAAACAGTTGTATTTAATAATGATAATATATACCTATATTTAGAAAAGGATATAGTTAACCTTTTATTTAATAATAATTTAGAAGATACTACAATGGTATATACCAATACCGATTTCCAGGTAAGCTAGAGTATTTATCCTTATAATAAAAAAAAAATGGCTGATGTAACAAAAAATGGTATTATAGTATCACCTAGTAGTGGTTCTGGTAATACCGAGTTAAAAGTAAAAGCTCAGAGAGCTAATCAGGGTAACCGTACAATACAAACGGCTACTTATACTGTACAACCTCAAGGTGGCACAGGTAAAACTCTTACTGCTAATTTGGAAGCAGCTAATGAGTTTGTTAAATTCACAAATGGTACTACTCAGGCAGTAGATAAGGGTGGTGGGGTAATTACCATCACTGGTACTTCTAACTCTACTAAACTTACCTTTACAAAAGGCCATGGTGATATAGTAACAGCTGATATTACCAGTATTACATATCAGGCTGCTGGTAAAAGTACTGTAAATGGGGCTGCAATTGAGGGTGACCCGGGTGCAACTGCTTCTTACAATTTTACATTAACTTTAAATGCGGCTGCTAATACTACAGTAAAGGCTAGAAGCCAACAGATAACGGTAAAAGCTAACAGTACTTCAGTAACTGCTACAATTACACTTAATCAGACTGAGGGTGACCCTACATTGTCTATCAACCCAGAAACTATTACTGTACCTCAAGATGGTTCAGAAGTTTCGGTTAAAGTTACTACCAATACTACCTTCACGGTATCTTAGTAGAAAATTTATTAGGTATATGGGGTTTGAATGTACCCCATATATCACCAATTAAATATAAATATGGTATGGCAAATTCTAACAGTTATATAACTATAAATTGGAATGATGGCTCTGGTGATAATTTCTACTTTAACTTAACCAAACTTGATTCTGATAATGAGATAGAAGTATCATCAGATGAAAATAATACTGGTGTATCTAGGAATATTAACCTAGCATTCACTGGTACTCATGGTTCTGGCCAAACTACCACTAGTAAAGTAAATCTATTGATAACACAACAAGCTGACAATGCTTTGTTAGCTAAATTTATTAAATAGTTATGGCAATTCCTTCCAATTACCAAAAATATACCATAGCATGGGGTGGAGGAACATCTGGTAATTTATATATTTGGATAAATCCAAGCGGGGGGAATCAAACCGTATATGTTACTTCAGATGAAAATACGGTAGAATCCTCAAGAACTAAAGTAGTAACTTTTAGAACTACTGTACCTGGTTTATCGACTTCAGCTCAGAGTGTTGCACAATTAACTGTAAAACAGAATGCTGCTGTATATAAATATATACTTACAATAACCACTAGTAAAACTAGTTTGGCAGCTTATGCCGATAATACCACTATAAGTGCCACTTTGGAAACCATAAGAAATAGTGTATCTCAAGGTAAAGTATCAGTTACTCCAACTTATAGTTTTAGTGGTACTCATACTGGATTTTCAATTAGTGGTAGTACCGTAAGTGCGGAGGATAGAGATATAACAGTTGGTTCTGCTAGAAGTTGTAAAGTATATGCTACATATAATGTATCTGGTAAAACAATAACTTCTAATACCCTAACTATAACACAGGCTGCTAACACAAAAACTATAGATGGCTTAACTCTAACTGGTGTGGCAAGTAGTGGAACAATTAGTACTATACCATACACTGGTGGTACAGTAACTTGGACTACCAAAGCCATGGAATCATATACTTCTGGTAGTGAACAAACAGTAGATGTAAGTACTTCTGCATCATACTCAGTAGTAGTAGAGTCTGGTTTAGGTGGAGCTACACAAAATGGAAGAGTTACTACTTGGGCTTTAAATACTGGTGATACTAATAGGCAAGCTATGGTTACTGTTACTTATGGAGGACAAGAAACCTATAACTTTACCACCCAGTTAAAAGATAATTTTATATCAGCTCAATATACTTCTGTAGTTGGCACTTATTCAGATGTAAAATCTGTTTGGGATTAAGTAATTAAAAAACAATATAAATATGCCTACATTTAAAGAAATATCTACCTTTACTTATAATGGTAACCCAAGTGGTTCACAAAGAATACAGATTAGTTCATCACAGAGTACATCTCTTCAAGATGTAGCTGATTTATCACTTCTTACAAAAACTAATACCCAACAATCCGGTACATCTAGTCAAAATAGATTAGCTTTAACACAGTCATATATGCTGGGTATAACTAAAGGGTATAGTAGTAGTAGTAGTAGTAGTAATTTAGATGTATATATGGGCCGATATTATAGGTTATGGGGTACTGCACCTTCAACCTTAAATATTAGGTTTTTTAGTAGTTTTACAAATGGTGGCCAAGAAGATTTTTACTTACAGCCTGGTATGATATGGCTTCCTATTAGCTTTATACCAAATATAAAATTTGTAAAAGGTTCTTCAGTTGGTCAAGGTAATAGTATGGTAGCTTGCCCACAAGTCAATTGGAACGTAGTACCTGATGGGGCAACCCATGCTATTATGACTTTTCAAGTATTACCTGCTAATTATCCTTATATATTTATAAATGTGGGTTATTATACACAACAAGTATTATAGTTATGCCTGAATTCAAAGATATAAGTTCTAGTGACCTTACTTATATTACAGAACAAAATAAATTATATAGTAGTAAAATACAAGTAGGGTATAATAAATATACTACTTTACAGGATGTGGCTAATTTGGCTTATTATGGTAGTGGCAGAGCTCTATCCAGTTATAAGAATAATTATTATAACCTATCAAATGTAGGTAATACAAGTGGGCTACCAGACCTGAGTGAAGATATCTTAGAATTTAATAATATATATGGCATAACTGGTACTTTACCTGAAAATATAACATCTGTAAATGTAAAAATAGATGCTTCAGCTAAGTCTGGTATGGTAGAGACTTATGCCGATAGGAAAATGCCTATACTTATAATAATACCCATTGATGGTTCAAGTACAATTGCTTCACAATTGAATTTTGTACCAGTTGGATATGAAAACAGTAATTCTAGGGTAACCATATATAGGCAATATAATGGGCTTATAAACCCAGGTATTACTGGAAGTGGTACTCTAGTAATAAGTATATCACAATCACAAATATTTACTTATAATGACGAAAATAAACCAAGTATAAAAGGTAATCTTAACTTATTGGTTACATATACTTGGTTAGAGTTAGTAAGTTACTACCCTCAATAGTCATAATTATAAAAAATATTATAAACATGAAACTATCTAAAATACAGTGGGTATTAATATCCTACTTTTTGGTAAACTTTATAATTATCGCTTTCCTTTGGAAATATATACCAATATGGGAATCAGTATTATTAGCTATATGGGTAATATTATCCGTAGTAGCAGGATATATATCTGCATACCTTAGATATAATACTAAAAATTAAAAATTGTACACTAGATGGCTAAAAAATCTACACTTATAAGATTGCCCAACCCTAAAAATTTAAACCCTCAAATATTATTAGATGGTGAATGGATAAGGGCATTGGATTTTGTAGATAGGTTTGGGCCATCAGTATTAGAGGGATACTATATTGGTACTAAGAAATTTTCCAATATAGTTCTTAGGATAGTAAAAAGAGCCATAAGAACTGGTAACCCACCAGGTAATACCCATTGGGAACCATTATCAGAATATACTAAAAAAAGATATGGTGACCACAATATTTACTACTTAACTGGTAGTTATTATAAATCCATCGGGTATTATAGATATAAAAATTCAACTATAGTTGGTTTGCCTTTAAATTCCAAAGCTAGAAGTTCTTCGGGTGGTATATCACTAAGTATATTAGCTAGAATACTGGAGTATGGTACTGGAGGTATGGGAGGTGGTAAACAAGGTGGTACTATACCTCCAAGACCTTTATGGAACCCTACTTTTAAAGAAGCTGGGGGATTAACTAGGCTTAATAAAGAAATACTAACAGGTATAAGGCAAACCCTATATAAAAACTTTAAAATAAGGCCAAATCAAGTAAAATGGTAAATTCTCAGGAAATAATAGAGAGGTCTATTTATTCAGCTTTACTGAATACTTCAGTAGCTCTCGGGTATTCTATTAATCCCGAGGATTACCTACCAATCAGTGAGGCTAATTCAAAAAAATATAATGAGGTTAAAAAGGCCTTGAAAAAATTCATAGGTATTTTTGGTACTGGTAATAACCAATCCAAAGATATGAAAATAACCCCAAGAATTGTAGTAAATGCGAGAGGGTTTTACCCCGGTAATATAGGTTTACCAAAAGAATTAATAGGTAAAGAAGAGGGGATAGGTTACACTGCAACTGAGGTACCATATAGTACAATAGACCAATATATAGATATACATTTGGTAGCTGGTACTCAGGAAGATTTAAGATTATTACACCAAATAACTTTTTATAGCATACCACAAAGAGGTTATATAAAACCGTATAACCAAGAAGAATTTTTATTTAGTGGTAATATATTCTTAGAGTTAGTGAATTTCTTTGATATACCAAATACAGAGGTAGGAATCATGGAAAAGATATACCAATTTGTAATTGAAGATACTTTGGTATATGAAGATACTAAACCATTGGATTTGGTACCAATAAAGGATATATCAGTACTAGTAGAAGCCTATGATGAATCTTTTAATAATTCATTCAATATACAATCTTAATAAAAAACTTTAATACATAAAATTATGCCTAACACACCTCAGGTTAATTTTAATTTTTATAACAATAATGTACAGAATAGTACACCATTGTTAGGGGTATCATATGTATTGGCAAGAACTACCAAAGGCCCATTCAATGACCCTAGTCAGCTTATAAGGAGTTATTCTCAATTTCAAAGAATATTTGGGAATGAGATAGTACCAGATGGTTCAGTATCTAATATTAAGAAGGCATTAGAACTTGGCTCTATACTTAGGGTAAGTAGGGTTGCTGGTGCAGGTAATACTACTTATGGAGAAGCTAAACCAGGAACTAATGTGAAAGCCAGTACTACCAGTATAAAATCAGCTGAATGGGAAGGCAGTGGTAGTAAACCTGATGATGATACTGCTAAAATGTATTATTATTTTAATACTAACAATCAAGTATCACTCAAGTTTACTTGTAATTTTAGTCAGAGTACTCCAGAAGGTAAATTGGGTGATGAACCCATTACATTTGAATATTTGGGTAATATAAATGGACAAAATACTTGGGTAACCAAATATTCAAATCAAACTTATAAGGCATCTACTACAGTAGTAATCCAAGATTTTAGATATGGTGGTCTTACTTTAACTGATAATATAGAGTCTACTGTTACAGCAGTGGGTAATAGTGAACCTTCTACATTATCCATAAAACTCACTAACCCAAAGACCTCTAATGAAAGCATAACTGTAAACCTTAATATTAAAACCAAGGAAATGGGTAGTAAGGTTACGGATGCTAATGGTAGTTCATATAGTAATTTTTACATATATACTACTAATTCAACTGGCCCTACTAATAAGATATATTTTAACCAAACAATAGGATTCGATGGTAATGGTAATGCCCCAGCAGAGGACATGTTGGACAGCACCATGATATTTTCATATTCAAATGGGAATAACCCATTCATAGAAGCCAATGTATTTCAATCCTATATTGATAATGCCCCTAATATACAATTTATACTAGATTCAGTTGAATCTGAGGGTACTAATATGGAAGAGGTAAAGGCTACCATAAAAGATATGAATAATGTTATAGGCTTGCTTAGAACTTATTCAAATTGGGTGCCCACTATTACTCTTGATGATTTTGATTTATCTGAAAAATATGCTAATACCTATTTGTTAGTAGGTATAGGTAGTAACGGTGGTGATGCTAGCAATGATACTTGGTACCAAGCTTATAAAGCTACTGAAGCATATAATGATGGGTACCAGTTAATATGCTCTCACCTTTGCCAATATGGGGAAGATATAAATCCAATAAATATATACCAGAAAATAGCTAATGAAGTAGCTAATAAGTTTGAGCTGGTACTATATGTAGAAGTGCCCAAATATAATGAATCTGGAGATATTCGTACTGTAAGTGAGGTAACCAATTGGTTAAAAACCAATGAGCCCATCATAGGGAATTCAAAATCAGTAGCCTATTATGCTGGTGGCATAAAATATTACGATGAATATGGTTCTCTTCAGAATTGTGATGTATTAGGTTCTGTAATTGGTCTTGGTGATACTTCAGCTTCAGATTACGGTCCTTGGTATTCATTTTCTGGGATGAATAGAGGTGTTATTACACAAGCACAGGGTCCAGTAATGGAAAATCTTGGTGGGCCTGGTAAAGTAGAAGAACTTCAGCAACTTGCTGATTGGTACTGTAACTTGTTCGTAATAAAGGATACTAGGGCAAGTGGTAAACAAACCATGTTATGGCATGGGTTTACTTCAAATCCAAAAAATGATTCCGAGAAATTCCTTTCTATAGTAAGACTAAATCTTTATATAAAGAAAAGTTTAAGACCTATTCTAGAAAGTTATTTAGAGGAGCCTAATACTTGGAGTACATGGAAATCCATGTACTATGAAGGTAAAGAAGTAATGGATGATTTGGTAAATAGACAAGCTATGAGTGAGTATACTTGGATAGGAGACCAGGATGCCACTTCTTATGATGACCTTCAAGTAAATAATGAAGCCGATGTAAGACAAGGTAAATATCATTTGGTAATCAAATATAAAGATATTGTACCTTTGCAAGAAATTACAGTAGATGTAGTAATTGATGCTGCTAATAACAGTGTGAATATTACTTCTTCTAGTTCAGAATTTTAAAAATTAAATATAATCATGGCAAGAGGAACACAAATAACTGTTGGTGCTGTGGTAAAAAACCCAAGAAAGCAATTCCTTTGGAGTATAAATTTTGCTAAACACCCAGTAACACCTATGTTATTCCAATCAGTTACTTTACCGGAAGTATCAGTGGAACAAGTAGAACATAGTGATTTGAATTTTCAGGTTAAAACTGGTGGTAGAGTTACAATAGGTAATCTTACTGCTACTAAATTGGAAAGTACAAGTGGTTCTGATACTTTACTTTGGGATTGGATGAATTCAGTTCAAAGTATGGTATTAAAAGGTGGTTTAGTACCAACAGATTATAAAGATATTTGTACAGTAAATGAGTTAGCCGAAGATGGTGTATCAGTTCTTAATACTTGGATTTGTACAGGAGTTTGGCCATGCCGAATAAATGGACAAGAAATGTCAAGAGGAAGTTCTGATAATACTATAGAACAAGTAGACTTCTCAGTAGACTTGATAGAAAAATTATAAATAATTCTCTAACTATCGATTGGGAGGCTCATGTATTTGGGTCTCCCAATTGTTTTTTTTAATAACCAACTCAACACAAAAAAAATTATGGAAACAGAAAACATTTTAGGTCAAAGTATGACCTTTACAGCTCCTTCGGGTTATCAATATACCATAAGAGAGCAAAATGGTAATGATGATGATGTAATATCAAACCCAGCTGATGCGGCAAATCTAATGAACTTTTCAAAGTTTATTGCTGGTATAGTTATAGATACTAATTATACTACCAATAGAAAATTAACTCTAGAACAAGCCCATAATATGCCGGCATTGGATAGATATGCTATCTTAATCAATTCAAGGATATTTTCAATTGGTGAAGAATTGGAATTTACTTGGGATTGGGGAAAAGATAAAGGTGGAGTAATTACTTATGTACAAAATCTAAATGAGTTCTTATTTGAATATTCTGAACTCCCCACTCCTGAGGATATTGAGGCTAAACCTTATGCTATACCATATTACCCGAATGGAGGTAAATTTACAGATATAGAAATAAACCTTACTTCAGGTAAACTAGTGAAATTTGACCTTATTACGGCAAAGGGTGAATCTTTTATCATTAACCTCCCAGTAGAGGCCCGTACTAAAAATAAGGAATTAGAAGCTCGTAATTTACAGTTGCAAGTAAATGGCAAATGGGAAAAAGTATCTTCTTTTCATGTATTTACAGTTAAAGACATGAGAGAAATAAGAAGTGCAGTAAATGAGGCCGACCCATTGTTTGATGGTACCATGGTTATAAATAACCCAAAATACCCAGAGCTTACTAGTACAGTAAGTATAATGGCTCTAAAAGGTTTTTTCTATCCGGAGGAGATGTAGATGATGATTTTGTATATCTACACCATGCTAAAATTGGCATAGATTATAAAACTTTATTATATCTCCCAATAAGACACAGGTTAAAGCTTATAAAACATGCTACAACCTATTATGAAGAATTACAAAAATTAAATAAATAATGGCAATAGTAACCAGCGGTAGCCTTTCTGGTACCCAATTACAAATAGGTATAGCCTTAGTATTAAAGGATAGGTTTTCTAATGAAGCAAGAACTGCCTCTAAAGAAATACGTAATTTACATAGGGAGGCAAAAATGGCCGTAATGGCTAATTTACAAACAGCAGAAACCTTGCTAACTACTGGTAGAGATGTATTTGAGGGTATGGCCAAGGGTCTATGGAATGTTATAGAAGAAGGTAATATATTCATAGATACTATGACTACCATTGGTGCTATTACCCAAGCTACTGAAGAGCAAATAGCTAAACTTAGTGATACTGCCCAATCATTAGGTATGGAAACTATGTTTGGCTCAGTAGATATTGCTTCAGGTATGAAATACTTAGCAATGGCAGGTAATACAGCCGATGAGATCAATAATATGATTAGGGGGGCTTCATTTGTAGCTGGTGCTACTGGCATGGAGCTTGCTGGTAAAGGTGGTGCAGCAGACTTAATTACTAACATTATGAGAATGTTTAGAATTGAGGCTTCTGAGGCTTCCACAGTAGTGGGCGACCAATTAACTAAAGCCACTCTTTCTGCTAACATGTCAATGACTGATTTAGCAGAGGCAATTAAATATGCTGGTGCTGATATGGTAACCTTGGGTCAGCATCTACCCCAAGTAGCTGCATTAATTGGTGTACTTGGTGATGCAGGTATACAAGGTTCTATGGCAGGTACTGCCATAGGTAATATGGCAAGGTACCTAAACAAATCCATATCAGAGGAAAATTATAAAGGGTTTAGAACATTAGCTACATTGGGTTTATCAAAAAGTGATTTTCTAAATGCTAAGGGGGAACTTATAGACTTCTCTCTAATCATTGGGAAAATTAGAGATGCTATGGTTATGAGGGGCATGAGCCCAGTTGACATGAACTCCACTTTACTTAGTATATTTGGTGTAAGAGGTAACCGTGCTGCAGTAGCTTTAATGAATAACCTTGATAGGTACAATGATTTGTTAGATAAAATCCATGATTCACATGGATTTGCTGAAGAAGTAATGGGTAAAAGAATGGCTAGTTTAGCCGGTGCTACTGATGCTCTATTAAACTCATTTGAAAACTTAAGAACTACTTTTGCTCAACAATTAACACCAGTATTAGTACCTTTATTTAATACTATTGGTGATTTAGTAACAGGTATAAGAGATATAGTAGCTACACCTTTCGGTAAGTTCATAGCTGGGGCTACAGTAGCCGTTACTACCCTGGGTTTATTTGGTACAGCTTTGGGTGTTATTAGGGCTAAAATGTTACAGTTAAAAACTGATTCATTAGTTACAGGTAGTAACATGTTTGCCCTTATGATACACGGTTGGAAACAGTCTACTATATCTGCTCAACAATATGTAAATATGGTAAAGGTAGCACAAACCCAGGCTAAAATGGGTAATGCTGAGGCCTTAAAAGAAAGGATAAAGCAAGGTGCTACAATAGGTGGTATAGCTTGGAATGGTACCAATTTTAGGTCAATAGGTTGGAATAGCAATAGATATCTTGGTGAAGATAAAGTAGATGATATATTAAAACAATATGGGCAAAATAAATATCTATGGGCTAGAGATGTTGAACGGATAGCATTATCAGGTGGCTATAATAGGAGTGCTAGAAATAGGTCACTACTAATGAAATATGGTAGTGCATCAGCAGCTAGGTCAGCCCTTAAAGGTACAAGTATTTTACGTTCTGTATCTAAATTTGCTTTGGGTGGTCTAAGAGGTGCCTTAGGTATGTTTGGTGGACCAATAGGTATTGGTATAATGAGTATAAGTATGCTATTACCATCACTTATTGATTGGATTAAAAAATCCAAAGAATCCACCGATAAAAATACATATTCAGTAGTAACCCTTGCTGGGCAATATAAAACTGAACAAGAAAGAATTGCCAATAGGAAATCTCTAAGGATATCAGAAGAATTAGCTACTGCTACTAATGCTTTAAAATCACTTGCTAATTCTCTTAGTAATGGTATTACTGTAAATCTTATAGACTCTGAAACTGGTAAAGTAATAAGCACTAAAAAGCTCAAGGATGCCCTAAGCCAATTGGAGAAAGTTAATAACCAAAATAATGGTGTAAGATAATAATTTAATACTATGGCTAACATATCACAAAATAATTCAGATATTAAACCTTGGGTTAAGCTTTTAGAAGCCAAAAGGAATTCTTCAATTCAAGATACAACTAACTACAAATCTAGTAATATAACCAGTAGTACTGTAGATGTAGAAAAAGAGATAAAAGAACTAAAATTTGGTGGTTTAAGAGGTAAAGCTATTCAGGCAATAAATTCAGTATTAGATGATTCATTGGCACAAACTGTAACTACTAGCCATGCTAATAAATTATGGGTAGCTGCCATAGGATTAAAAAGATTATCGCCTAATATTAATGGTAAAGATACTAGCAATAGAGAAAATATACCTCCTGAATCAACTAGTGGGTTAGGTACTGACTCATCACAAATATCACCAATAAAATTAAGGAAAAGCACACCAGTAGATTATACTGATTCAAATATAAATAAAGCTGATAGGGATACTACCTACCAGACTTATAAGAATGTAAATAAAGTATATATAATAAATATAAGCACTAGCCCATATAAAATACTAGAATTACAAAATAGACCTAATGAAATACAGATAAATACAAGTAGTAATTGGGTAGATGTAAATTCTATGGGTAGAAATAACCCATATTCTATATATACTGGGGGTAATGAAACATTTTCTATAGATATATCATGGTATGCTAACCAAAAGGGTAAACCTGAAGATGTATTAGCTAAATGTAAATTGTTAGAATCATGGAGTAAAGCCGATGGTTATTTAGCCTCACCACCTATATTAAAAATTGTATGGGGAGATTCTGATATATTTTCCAATTACAGGTTTATATTAAAATCTGCTAGCTACTCTTTACAGAATTTTAATTCAGTAAGTCAGGAACCAGTTTATGGTACTTCTATATTACAAAAAGATGGTACTTGGTTAGATAAAAAATCAAACAATATATATACTAACAATTTACTATACCCTACCTATGCCACTCAATCATTAATTTTTCAAAGGGTAACTGAAAATAATCTACGTCATGTAGATATAATACCCAATGAATTATTGTTTAACCTAAATGGATATCAGCAATGAATATTCTAGAGAATAACCCCTATAAAGATGCTTATATTATAGACTATAAAGATGGAGATATTTCACTAGAGAGAAAAGAATTTTTACCTACTTTAGTGGATAACCCAAATATTAAAACTCATACTGTACTTGAAGGGGAAACTATACAAAGTATAGCATATAAATATTATGGAGATTCCGGTTTATGGTATAGGATAGCTGATGTTAATTCAATTTATAACCCTTTCATTGAAATATATGAAGGGGTTCAATTGTATATACCTTAGGATATGGCAAGTATTTTACCAGATGGAGTAGGTACTCCTTATGTAGCATTATTTAATGGTAGTGGTCAACCTTTAATTGATAGGGTATCTGGAATACCTTTAAGTGTATTTGCTACCAGCTTTAATTTTGAACAAAAAGAAGGTGAAACCAAAGAAGTAGAAATAACCTTAAAAGTACCTAATGGTTCTATAATAGATAGTAGAGAGATTGGACCATATTCACCAATTAAGGTAAAATGGGGTTGGATATATCCAGATGGTACTTATACTTATGGCCCTCTATGGAATTTAATGGTAACTGGCAGAGAGATATCCTTTACACCACAAGCTGTAGATATTAGCCTTAAACTTAGTGATAGAACCATTTTATATAAGAATGCCCCTTCAGAATTTCCTGATAATTTTGCTACAAATATAGAGCTCTTAAAAAAACTTCTTGTTGGTAAAGAGGCTGTATTCACTGTATTGGTTGATTATAAGGGTTCTCATACTGAAGTAACTAAAGGTTTCGTATTTAATCAAAAAAATGAAGATAATACTGAACAACAATGAGTTATATATATAAGAATGTAGAGCAGCAAACTTATGGCAATATACCTAATGCTTTTTTTGATATAGAAAATGCTAAATTTGCTGATAACAAAAATGGTGGTAATAGTACTCCTAAAAAAGTAGAGGTATTTAAATATGACCCCACCAATAAGTCACAAGTTGTAGCATTAGAAGATGGTGATGCCTATTTGGTGAATGTAGTAGATGTACACAGTAATGTGGCTATAATTACGGGGACTTATAATAACAAGTTTAACCAAATACTGGGTATAGTAAATGAGACCATGAAAAATGGGCCATATACTATGAATGGTAGGCCTGATGGTTCAGTAGAAATAAGGAACCAAAAGATTTATGAGCCATTATATAAAACCTATATATGGAATGGTGGTACTGGGGAGATATTAAATTTTAAGGTAAGTTCTGATTTTTCAAAAGAGAAAGTACCAGTAGTTACCTCTGGAAATATGGGCCCTGATAAAAAACCACAATCAATAGTTATAAATACACAGGGCAGAAAAGTAACTGGAGAATCTTTGGGTACATTTTTTGAAATAAATGGTGGAGGAGAAGAATATAATGGCCCTACTTCATTAGATAGAGACCCAAATAGATTACCCATTGATACGCCTTATGAATCATTAGATTCTAGGTATAAAAATAGAAAGTTCATAGAATTTAGTCATCAAGAAGATGAATATGATACACTACCAAAATACTCATCCATAAAAGATGCTATATCCGACCTATCTAACTCAGATGTTAGTGCTGATGAATGGTTAGATTACTTTAATCAATTAATGAGTAGATTAGGTATTATAACATCAGATTTTAATAGCAGTAATACTCAGCAAGATTTACATACTCTTATCAGAGAGGGTAATAATATACCGCCATATATTATAAGACGTAAAGTAGTGATTAAAGGGTGGTTAACTTGTAGCGATTACTGTACTAATGATAACATAAAAAATGTTGCTACTAGGATTAAGAATGGGTATGAATATTTAAAATCACAATTTGGTAGTAATATAATAAAGGAAGAGAAAACTACTACCATGAGTTTTGATGGCCAAGATTTGGCAGTAGGTGAACTCGGTTATGGTATAACCCAAGTATCTAGAGTTTATGTAGATGGTATAGTTATAGTAGAAGTACCCATACAGGGTTGGAGAGTATTAAAATCTCCACAAATACAAAATTTGGAAACTTCTTCTAAATCAGATATGATACAATCTATATATGATTCAGTAAAAGCAAGTGCAACTATAATAGGGGACCCAAATTTATGTGAAGGCTTGAATGTTAATATTAGAGGTGTAGGGCCATTATCTGGTAAATATTATATAACCAGTGTAACCCATAGTATTAACAGTTCGGGTTATAGTTGTGATGTGACTTTCCAAGAAAATGATATACAAATATCCCAAAGTGTAATTAAAGTAGAAGCAGATTTAAAGAAGGCCTATATAGATTTTCAAAAGTGGGTAGAAAAAGAATATCCCACCTTTGATTTTGGTATAATAAAAGATGGTATACCATCATATTATAAAATCACAACAGAAAATGCAGTAGAGGCATTAGATGAAGGTCAATCTGCTTTTTACCAGGTAAAAGATGGGGTAATATACTCAACATATACAGATGAATCATATTCATCTATACCCACTATTCAAAGTACCCAAGATTTTAATACCCAATTATGAATATAACTGATGTAATACAGAAATTTGGTGTAGAGCATTTAGGTAGATATTATTCTATATACCGTGGCATGGTTATAGATGACCAAGACCCATTACATTTATCTAGACTTAAAGTTTATATACCCACTATTCAAAGGGGACTAGAAATATGGGCTTTACCAAAAGGTATATATGGTTCACTAGGCTCAGGTATTAGAGGTTTTATACCGAAAGTTGGTGAGGTAGTATATATAACTTTTGAAATGGGTGACCCCTTAAAACCATATTGGGAATATCATAGTTGGGCACAAGGGGAAGTACCTAAGGATTTTGAGGATAATGATACTATGGGTATAGTTACTTTAAATGGTACTAAAATATTGTTGTCGGAAAAAAGTGGTACCTTAACTATACAAGTCCAAAATAATATTAATATAAAGGTAATAAATCAGGACGGTGGTAAAATTACCTTTAATGATGGTGAAGTGGGCTTACCAGAATCTACTAAAATTGTAGAGAGATTAAACCTTATAGAAAAGGCTATAACTTCTCTACAAAATACTATAATGCCTGTAAAACCAAATGCAGCAGCCCCAATATCAGATGGTACTAGTATATTAACAGCTTTACTTACTTGGCAACCTAATTTAAAAGAAACTAAATCTAATGATATAGAAAGTAAAGAAATATTCCAAAAAAATTAAGCTATGAATCTCCAACAACTCAACACAATTGGTTCTGGTGCTTATTTCCCAATAATTTTATCAGATGTAAAAACTAAGATTTTGATAAACGGTAAGTGGGAAGAAGTAACTACTAAAAGCTGGAAAATATTAGAGGGTGATATTAATTTAGTAAAGCAAAACCTTGTAGCTTTAATAAATTATCAATTAGGGTTTAGGTTTAGGCAAGAGAATTTTGGTACTAGATTATGGGAATGTCTAGAAGAGCCAAATACCACAGTAATAGAAACCTTAGTAAAAGAATTTTTATCTACTAGTATAGCTAATTGGGAGCCCAGAATAAGGGCTTTAAATGTTGAGGTTAATAGAAGTGGGGAAAAGTTATATATAAAACTTTATTATGCCATTAGAGGGGATAAAAATATAAATGAACTAGATTTCGAATATAATCAACCTAACGATATTTCATATGTCTACTAATAACCCATGGTTAACACCATATCAAAGAAGCTTTGATAGTATTAAGGCAAAGTTAAAAACTAGTTTAAATAAAAATGTCCCTGAGATAACTGATTTTAGTGAGGGCAATATTTTTATTATTATTATATCTATATTTTCGGCTATAGCAGAAGTTTTGCATTATTATATTGATAATATGGCTAGAGAAACTTTTTTCTATACTGCTAGAAGATATAGCTCATTATATAAGCATGCTAAACTGGTAGATTACCATATAAAAGCAGCAAGCCCAGCTTCTACAGATATTTATATTAATACCTTAGATGGGTCACCTATAAGTGGTTTTGAAAATGGCGGAGTAAAATGGTCGGCTTCAGATAATATAACCTTTACCGATTCAAGTCAAAATAATTGGATATTAGCCAGGGATGTTTTTTGGGAAAATGGTACATATACATTAATATTACCATTAGTACAAAAAGAAAAAGCTAATGGTGGTAATTGGGTAACTGTTGGACAACTCACTGACCCAAACCAGAATATTTATATAGGTGATATAGATAGCAATCAGAAATATGTGGAAGGTTCTATGGTATTAGAAATACAATATAATAACCAAAATGAACCTTGGACTTTGGTAGATACTTTTGCTTATTCAGGACCCAATGATAAGGTATATAAAGTAGAACTAGATAGTCAGTTAAGACCCTATATAGTATTTGGTGATGGTAAATATGGTAAAAAACCGAATTTAAATGGCACTCTTAGAGCTAAATATTGGATAACAATAGGTAGTGATGGCAATGTACCAGAAAATAGTTTTACTACTTTACCTGAACAGATAACTAGTAAAGTACTCAATGCACAAATATCATTTGCAAAAGCTGCTGGTGGTGGCACTGATTATGAAGATTTTGATATGATTAAAAATCATTTACCATTATCAGTAAAATCATTAGGTGTAGCAGTAACAAAGGATGATTATGAATCAGTTATTAGAAATGTACCTGGTGTAGATAAGGCTTATGTAAATTATATTTGTGGTAAACTTATAGAGGCATATATAACCCCTTATGGAAATTCCGAAGCAAGTTCTGATTTAATTGGTAATGTTACATTAGCTATAAATGAGGCAAAAGTAATTTCTGTAGATGTAGAAGTAAAATCTACAAAAGAGGCCACTATATTTATTGATGCTGAGGTTTGGGGCAACAAATCTTATAAATATAATGATATATATAATTCTATTAACCAGGTTTTAATAGATACATATAGTAGGGCTAATGCCTATCCCAATAAACCAATACGATTGTCAGATATATACTCTCTCATAGATAATCTATCAGTAGTTGATTATTTAAAAATCAATTCTCTGGTAGTAATATCTAAGCCAGTTAGTGAGGGTGATAATGGTGATATTATCACCATACCTTATATAAAAATATTATCAGTATCTGCAAACATTGATAAAGAGTATCTTAATTACACCATAAAAATAACTGATGTTGTAGGCATAGCTACAGTTTATAGTGTTACAAATACTGATACTGGTGATTTAGTATCTATAGATACTGGTGGTAATACTATAGAGTTTGGAAAAGTATATACGTTTACTGATAAATCTAGTATCTATGGACTAGAAGTTAAATTTGAGATGTCAGTACAGAGATTAAATGAAAATATTAAATCAGGTTCTGCAACAATTAGCTTCAGTCAAAATGTTAATAAACTTGTAGAAGTATTACCTCAAAATTATAATTTACCAGTATTTAAATCTTCTTCTATAACCTTAAATATCCATGAGCAGGTTTAAAAACTTCAAGCAATATGTATTCAGAAACCTGTTCCCATATTATTACAGGGATTATGATACTTATAAAGACCAGGAAGGTAAAGGTATTCTAGAGAGGTTCATAGAAATTTGTTCAGAGTATTTAGATAATAATATAGTGCCAGATATTGATAATATTCTAGATATTATTGATATTGATAAATGCCAAGAGTTATATCTAAATTATATCTGGGAATTTCTCGGGGAACCTCCTTATGCCAATGCCTATGAAAATAATACTTTTCCAAACCCACCATCTAGAGAGGTATTAAAATATGCCATATCTTTATATAAAATCAGGGGAACTGATTTATTTTATAAAGTATTGGGTAGGCTATATGATACCAATATAACTATAGAAGTACAACCAGGTAAAGATGATAAAAAACCTGATTCTGATGGTATAGTAAGGGATAGGCTTTATTATAAGGGTGAAGGTGACAATAACCAAATACTTATATGGTATGGGCAATATTTAACTTACCCATACGGTAAATGCGGTGGTTGTGTGCATGTTAAAATAAGTTTTGATTTACCTTATGATGCTATCATAGGGTATATGGAAAAATATGGTTGGGTATATAATAATGGTAAATTATATACTGATAGTACAATGAAAGAAACAGTATCATCAGATACATTAAGCAAACTACCAGAAGCCCAATATATGTTGAAGGTAATAAAAAAATATTTACCTGTAAATATAAGTACCAAAAAATTGAGTAGTTCTGGGGAAGAACTCGATGAAGATAATATAGAGGTCACAGTATGGGTACCTCAATTATTTATCTCTTCCCCTCCCAATATACCAAGAAATTATTCTTATGGTGAAATAACTATACCAAATTTGTAATACTATGTTGAATACTGTATTGATGATTCTTTTACAAGAAGTAAATAACCAAGATTTAGATAAAGTAGTAAGCCAGTTAACCAAATCATCAGTGGATTTAGCTGAAGCTACATATAATTTTGGAGCTTTAAGAGTAGCTTTTGGTATATTTGCTATATTTACAATCTTAATATTGTTATTATTTATATATCAGATAGTAAGTTTAAACAGTAAAATTATTACTATACATAATGCAGCTACTAAAACACAAGAATTTTTTGAAGGTGCCTCAGATAGGACTATTGGCAAAATCCAGGCTCAGGTTTTAATAAGGAGAAGTTTTAATTGTTTATCACAAAGTCTAAAATATTCAATAATCCGAATTAGGTTAGAAAACCATATAGATAATAAAGATGCTATATTGGGCAAGGTTAGACGATTAGTGGATAATGAGTTCTCAGAGCTTAGTGCTTTTTACTCTAACTTTATGTGTGATAAAAAACCTATTAGTGATATTGTAAAAGATGAAGATGCTGAGATAATCAAAGAATTCATAGTAGAACAGATATATATACCGAAAGAGGAGTTCTCTTTATCAACCATGGACCAATCAGTATCAATATTTTTAAATGGTATAAAATTAGAATATATTAAGAGCTTATGAGAAAGTTAGTTGTTATTATTGACCCAGCACATGGCATTGATGTAAAAGGTAAACAATCCCCAGATGGCAGCCATAAAGAGTACCAATGGAGTAGAAAAGTATGCAACCTGTTATCAAATTCATTAAAAAATAATAATTTTAGAGTTGAATATACTAATACTCTAGAAACTGAAATTGGTCTTTCAAAGAGAAAAGAAATTGCAAATAATATAAAATCAAGTCCAGATGAAGTAAAATTTCTAATAAGCTTGCATAATAATGCAGCTGGGGATGGTACTTCTTGGAAAAATGCTAGAGGATTTGAAATATATACTTCTAAAGGTCAAACTAGGTCTGATAAATTTGCAGATGTAATAATGAAAAACCTAAAATCGGATTTTCCATCTTCAAAAGGGTATAAAGTAAGAACTGATACTACAGATGGCGATTTGGATAAAGAGGCTTCATTTACGGTATTATTAGGAAATTATTCAGCAGTATTAATAGAATGGTTATTCCAAGATAATGAAGAAGATTTAAAATTACTGAATAGTAATGATGTAAATTTGGCTTTAGTAAATTCTATAACTAAATCCCTAATTTATATAGATGACAATTTAAGTTCTATAATATAACCAAGCCATAACCATGTTGAGTTGGTTATTTCTGGGCCTTAGCTAGGAGACTAATATTACCTCTTAACTAAGGCCCTTTTTTTATGGTTTAAATTCTGTTTTAGCATCTTCTAAAGCTTTCTTTATGTTTTTTCTAGCTTTAGATATTATGGATTGACTTTTTTTATCTCTTGGGAGGTCAAAGAAATCTATTAAGTGAAGTGTAGATAATTTGCCCCGTGATTCCTTGATTTTATCCTCAAACCATTTGGGAGGGTCCAATTCAGTTACAAATATCAAATATTCATCAGGAGTAAGTTTAGTTTTCATATATTCATGAAACCTTATAGATAAGTCTTCATTATAAGATACCTCATCAGAATCATCTAAATATTCTTTGTTACCATTAATATCCATTAATTCATCTAAGGAGGTAAGTTCTTGGTTAAATTGGCATTGCCCATTATAGGCAGTCCTAAGTAATTTATTCCTATAAGTTTTAAGTGAAGATAATAAATTAGCTTTTAACCTCTCCTCCTCATATTTGTTTTTATATTTATTAAATACATATAGAAATTTGTCCCAGAAGTAACTTTCTAATATATCTTGGGATATATTGAATCTCCTTGGGTCAATATTTCTAGATAAGCTTTTTACTAAGGGTTTACAAGTATTATATAATCTTATAAATAGGTCTTCATCATAATCATTAAATTCTTTAATCCTGTGAATTTCACAGCCATTAGTTCCTCTATATCCCATAATGCTCAATGTTTTATTATAATTCTAGTAATGCAAATATAATAATAAATTTCATTCGGTAGTAGAATTATAATAAACTTTTTCACAGTAAGTGTTTTTTGTGTTATTAAGGTAATTAAATTATAATACTTTCAAGTACTCTTAGATAGATGTAATCAACATATAGTAACTCCTATGTCTACGAAAAACCTTAAAAAAATTAACAAGTACAACAATGGCAATAAATTTTCATTTACCATTGAATTTCAATTAGAAGTATTAAGATATTTAATACAGTGTAAAGAGTCACCATTGGTTATTTCTAAAGTAAAACCTGGATATTTTATATTGATAGAACATGCCTTAATAATGGAGGCTTTATTAAAGTTTTTTAGGAAATACTCTAAAATACCTAGTAAACCACTTCTTATAGAGACTTGTAAAGTTTTATTAGAGGGTAAAGATTATGTAGATTTAGTAATACAAGATGATATACCTAAAATAAATAATATAATAAAACAGCTATATGAGGTAGCTTTAAAAGATAGTGATGTAATCAGAGACCAAATATATAAGTTCATAGCTTATGTTGAAATAAAGTCACTAAATGAATCAATGGATTTTTCTAATTTTAATTTGTATGAAAACTATCAGAATAAAATTTCAAGTATAATAAGGAACAGTAGACCACAAAAAGAAGAAGAACCATTATTAATGGTGGGAGGTACAGTTAAGAGGCAATTAATGAGAAAAATAGACCCAGATGTTATACCTACACCATATTGGCAATTAAATAACCTATCAAATGGTAGTGGGTATTCAAAAGGCAGTATATTTGTTATATTGGATAAACCAAAAGCCAAAAAAACTTTTTCATTAATCAATATATCTAGAGGTTACCTTTCCATGAAAAAGAATGTATTATATATAGATACTGAAAATGGTAAAAACCAAATCATGGAACGTATGGTACAATCCACTTTGAATAAAACCCGTAAAGATATATTATATGGTTCCTATGATAAATTAGAGCAAAGACACATGAGAAAATATAAAAGGTTAGGGGTGGAGTTTATTGTTGAAAGGGTAGCAGCTCTAGTAGATAACACCAATACCATTAAAAGTATAATACAAAAAGTAGAAGCTAACCTTGGTATAAAAATTCAAGTATTAATATTAGATTATGCAGCTAAATTAGCTTCATTAACTGGTGATAAAGATGATGTTTCTCGTATAAATAATGTATATATAGAATTAGATAATTTGGCAAAAGATATGGGTATAGAGGCAATTTGGACTGCTCAACATGTTACTAGAGAAGGTAGTAAACATAAATCCACTAGATATGAAGATATAGATATTGCCTCAGCTATATCCATTATAAGAAATGCACAATGTATAATTGGTTTAAATTCAACTGAAGAAGAAGAATCCAATAATATACAAAGGATGGAAGTAGTAGTTCAACGAGATGGAAAATCTTCAGGCAGATGTTTATTTAATATTGATTTAGATAGACAAAGGTGGAAGGAATTTTCAAAAGAGGCCCGTAAAAAATATGATGAAACCGTGGGTAATATAGTAGATTCATTGATTAAAAAAGAATTTAAGAAAAGGGTCATGAACCCAGTTGCTAATAAAGATAAATCACAACATAGAGGTGGAGATATATAATTATGGCAAACCTAACTCCAAATTTTAAAGGCAAATTAAAAAGGTACTTCGAGAAAAAGATAGGGGCTAAAACTTATAGGCATGGTTGGGATAAATCTAGGTGCCCATATTGTGGTAAAGAAGGAAAATTTGGTATAAACCTTTCAAAAAATAGGTGTAATTGTTTTAGGTGCGGAGAACACCCATCACCTTTGCAATTAGTTATGTATCTTGAGAAAGTGGATACTTATGCAGAAGCTTATAAGATATTAGAAAACTCAGAATATGATGGGTATGTATTTAAAGAAGAGCATCTAGAGCTTAAAAATAAAAAACCTATTTATCTCCCAGATGGTTTTAAATCTATTTTACTAGGAAATTCTACCTTGGCTAAATCTGCCAGAAATTATGTAAAAAAAAGGGGCTTTGATATTTATCAAGTTGCAAAATCCGGTTGGGGTTATGGTACTAAAGATAAATATTTCGGGTACCTTATAATACCGTTTCATGAGCATGGTCAATTAGTATATTATAATGCTAGATTATTTATGGGCTCAGGTCCTAAATATAATAACCCAGATAGTTCAGTTACTGGGTTAGGTAAATCATTTATAATATATAATAAAGATGCCTTATATATGTATAGAACTATATATTTGTGTGAGGGAGCCATAAATGCTGAAACCATTGGTATCAGAGGAATTGCCTCAGGAGGGAAGGCTATATCCAGATACCAGATTAATGAAATTATAAAATCACCAGTAGAAAAGGTAGTAATACTTTTTGACCCAGATGCCAAAGATAGGGCAATTGATTTAGCTCTAAAATTAGTAAATTATAAAAAGGTAAAAGTAGTATATTTACCAGAAGGTGAAGATGTTAATTCAATAGGGAAAAAAGCTACTATGAAATATGTATATTCAATACATTATCAGGATTACACTGAACTTTTAGAATTAAAAAACCAATTAAATATTAAACTATGAGCTCATTTAAAGAATTTTATTTAAAGCTATTTGCCACTTGGTTATTCTTTATGGTATGTTTATCCATAACGGTATTATGTGGGTATATATTATACTTATTAATGAATATACCAGGGATATGGGGATTAATATTATCGGTTATATTTATATTTGTTATATTGGTAATCTGTTTAGTGTTATTTAGTAATACTAAAGTTAGTTGTTATTTAAATAAAATACTGAGATGGTAAGAATTAAAAGAGACCCTGGTATTCATATCACTAAAAGTAGGTTTATAGAGATATGGAAATCTTTAAGTAATACACCTTTACCAAAGGAATTTTTAGATTCTTTTTTCAAGAAGGCCAGAGAAAATACCCAAGATAACAGGTCATTATATATATCTAATAAAAAACAACAAGATAAAGCTTCTTCTAGAATCCGTTCTTCTATAAGTGATGCAAATTTATTAGCCGATATTATTTACTCTAATAGGGTAAAATTAAAGCATATAGGTGTCACTAAAATAAAACAAAATGAACCTCAATGGATACAGATAAAAGAATTGGTACCTATAATAAATAATTTCTGTAGTACACATCGTTTCCAAAAAAGAAAAGGGTACCTTGAATTCATAGAGATAGGTTTCAAATTATTATCCCAAACTAATAGGCCCAATTATCAATATTGCTCATCTTGGTTTATCAAAAATGCCAGTACCATTATAAGTTATTATGATAGTTTAAAATCATTAAATGGTGATAACAATCCAGTAGGTACCAGAGAAATATATAGTATATATACAAATAAAGTATTGGAAATGGTTGGGGTAAGTAATAACTATAAATCTCAACCTGATAAATATATATACTTTCTAAGGGCACGTGAAATGGCAGATAATATTGGGATAGATTATGAAGATTTTATAAATGCCCAATTTGAGGCTTTAGAATTTTGTAATGGTATACCTAATATTGAGGACCTATCAAATGAAAAAGCTAACCAAAGATTGGTTAGGTACCTATCAAACCATAATTTAAATATAAACTATCAAAAACCTACTTTGGTTGAAAATTTCGATTGGAATGATTTTAAAAAGTAAATAACATGAAAAAGAAAAGAAAAATGACCATTACCATAGATAATGGCAATATGTGTAGTTTAGAGGGTCCACTATTGGTATCCTCTAAATTGTTTGAAATGTATAAGGTTAAGCACCCAAATGCTTGGCATATCCAAATGTACCAAAAAGATAAATACAAATGGGGTGGTTTTATAAAATATATCTCAGAATCAGGTAGGTTTAGAATAGGATTATTACCCAAAATTTATAAATCAATAATAGATATGGGTATTTCAGTTAATATTATAGATAAAAGGAACCAAAAAGATGTCATTCCAGTGATTCCAGATATACTAGGTGATAAACAATTATACCCAAGACAAAAGGTAGCTCTTAAAAACCTTTTAAATAATAAAGTGGGGAATATACCTTTTAGAATCTGTGTAGGAGATTTTTCAGTAGGATTTGGGAAAAGCATTTTGTTCGCTTCAATTCATGAGAGTTTTCAGAGAAAATTAAAAACTATATTATTGCTCAGTGATTCCAACCTGTTTAACCAATTTAAAAAAGAGTTTCCACCAATGTTACCTGATGAAGATATAAAATTTATACAGGGTAATAATATAACCTTTGGTAATTTCAATGTAGCAATGGTACAATCCTTATCTAGGAATATAAAATCATATTCTTATAGCTTATCACAAATGGATATTGTTTTAATAGATGAGGCAGATATTATAGATAATAAAACCTATAAAACCGTAATAGAGCATTTATATAATGCCAATATTAGAATAGGTTTAAGTGGTACAATATATATGAGTAACCTAAAAAAAGATATGGTTCACAATCTAAATATTATGTCATTTATAGGTGATAAGGTAGATGAGGTTAGGTTACATGAACAAATTTCTTCGGGTAATGCCACTAGGGTAATAGTTAAAATGATTCCTGCTCAATTTAAAAATTATACGGGTGTAAAGGGTCCTCTAGACTACCCAGAAGAATATAGGAATATTATTATTAATAATATAGGAGCTTATAAGTTATCTTTTACTAGAACCTTATTTAATGCTACCTATAATAGATTCCCAATGATTATTGTATGTAAATTTATTGACCATTGTGAAAAGTTGTATGAATATTATAGAGAGCAAAATATAAAAGGCAATTATGGTTGGAAAATAGAATATGTCCATCATCAAACTAAAAATAGGGATAAAATTTTACAAAGGTTCCGAGATGGTGAAATTGATATTTTAATATCTACCTTAATAATATCAAGAGGCCAGAATTTCCCAAGGTTGCAATATTTACAAAACATTGCCTCAATGAACTCCAGAGAAAAATCAATCCAAATATTAGGCCGACTAGTTAGGAAATACCAAGGTAAAAATAAAACCTACTTAGATGATTTTATTTTTCCAGGTCAGTATTTAAAAAGACATGGTAATCATAGGAAAGTATATTACCAAAAAGAAAAATTAAAGGTAATCCTAGTTAAGTCAAAGAGATATAGTATACCTTACTAATTGGTAAATGACTTTTTTCTTCCGAACGAGAGAGAGGAAGATTTAAATTAAGGAAATTCAATTAATCTAATTCAATTGATTAGGATAATTACAATCTTAGAAAATTAGGATTAGGATAACTAAGATAAAATATTAATCTTTAATCCTTAGGTATTATGGCATTAATAATAAAACCATTATGAATAAGATAACAATAAACAAATTATCAGGTAATAGGTACCAAGTAAAATTCATAGATGATTATTCAAATATAATCTTATATCAAGGTTTAGTTGATAAATCAGAACTAATGAAATTAAGAAGTCTCATTGACTTAGCAATCATAGATTCTAGAGATTGTATAAATATACCTCATATAGATACTGAAACCTATTAATAATCAAACTTATTTATCATGAAAGAAGAAGATATATTAAAACCGATAGATATTAATTCTATTGGCAGTAACGGAGACCCCTGTTTTGGGAAGGGTTATGATTTATCAACTGAAGAATGTAAACAATGTGGTGATTCAGAATTATGTTGCTTGAAGTTTGCTAACTTAATGGGTAAAACTAGAAAGCAATTAGAAGAAGAAAACCAATTCAAGGATTTAGAAATCTTGGTTGATGAAAAGGCAGTAAAGAAAACAATTAGAGCTTTGAAAAGAAAAGGAGATGATAAAAAAACTATTATACAAAAGCTACAAGCTAAATATGAACTTAGTCTCAAACAAACTAGAATGCTTTATAGAAAACTAACAAATTAAAAAACTATGGAACCAACTCTGAGATTCACAAAGGTAAGAAATGTAAAATCCCCAAATAGAGCTCATCATACTGATGCTGGGATTGATTTCTATGTACCTTATTTAACTTATGATGATATCTTCAATATACAAGTGAATAAGTCAGCTTTTAATAGGCATGAACTTATTATCAAGGAAAATAACCATGAAATATGGATGATGCCTCAATCTAGAATATTAATCCCCTCTGGTATCAAGGTTTTAATCCAACCTGAAAATTCTATGCTAATGGCAGCTAATAAATCTGGTATAGCAACTAAGGAGGGTTTACTTTATACTGCAGAGATAGTTGATTCACCTTATACTGGAGAAGTCCATTTGGGTGTATTCAATTCTGGTAGGGAGATAGTAAAATTGAATATTATAGAAGTACCAGCAATAGAGGGTAAAAAATTGATTCAATTTATTCATGTGCCCATTTTCTTGACTGAATTAGAAGAAATACCACAACAACTTTATAATGAGATATCCGAAACTTGGGGAACCAGAGGTTCTGGTGGATTTGGTTCAACGGATAAAAAATAAAAACACATGGAATCAACTTATATACCAGATTGGCAAATTTTACCAGAAATAAATAAACCAGTAATTGAACAAATATGGATAGCCGGGACATTTTAAAGGAGCCAGAAGAGGTAATAGATAATACTTACTTAGAAAATATATATTCTTTACAAAAGGAATTACTAGAAGGTTATATTGGGATAGAGGGTTTACCCCCTTATCCCATAAATGTAAACACTAAAAAGAACCAATCCTTGATTAAGGATTTTGTAGGCAGAGTAATAGAGGAACTCGGTGAAAGCTATGAATCATTGGTATTCATATATGAGATAATGCAAAGCACTATGTATCTTACCTCGTGTGATAATTATAAAGAGGAGCTTGTAAAGATATGTAACCATTTGCAAAATTGTAATGAAGAATTAGCTGATTCCCTACATTTCATGGTAGAACTTTTGATATATTCAAATATTCAACCCAGTGATATAGATAGATACTTAAATAACCAAATAAGGGTATACCCATTAGTAGAAAACTTAACTGGTATGGCTAATTTAAATACTCTTCAAAAAGCAATGGATTTTGGTTATCTATGGGTGAGAGAATGTACTCCATATATAGGAGAAGTATCCAATTCTAATGTAGTAAACATTATAACAAGGGTAGATAACTATAATGATAACATTGAAGATATCAAAGAAAGAATAACCATTGATAAAAGATTAATAGAGGGTGCCCATAAGTTTAATGAGTTGACATATATATCATATAAATCAGTAATGTGGGATATTACTTATCATTTGAATATTGCTAGAAATTATCTGAAGAATAAACCCTGGAAAAAATCTCAGATGATGACTGATGAGATTAGGTTCCAAGAAGAATTGGTAAAGGCTTTTATAAGCCTGTTGGGTCTATTTAAATACATGGGTATAGAAACCGATAAAAATTTATATCTTTTGTATTACAAAAAAAATCAAATAAATAAATTCAGACAAAAAAGTAATTACTAAAATGAAAAGTTTCACATTCAAAACAGGAGATGAAGCCTGGGTATCTATAAATAAGTTATTTATAGAGCAAGATGAAAACCTGGGCTTATTTAAAGAAGGACAGGGTGCCTCAATAACTAATTCCTTATTCACTTATGGTATAACAGTTCTTATAGAAGAGGCCAAATTTGACCCTGAATTTGATTTCGGTAAGATATTTGGATATACTCAAAGTAAGTGGTCTAGTCTACTTAATAACTATGTAGACTTAGATGCCTTAGATAAGTTAAAATTACAAATCCGAGAGTTAGAAAAAAACAAGGCTGTAAATCGGAATTACCATATAGGATTTAATTTTGCTGATTCTCATGGTAATGGTAAGGGTTGTTTAGTATCTGGTATTTTCTCTAGAATGATATTCATAGAAAAACCAAGATTATCTATAGTAATGAGAGCTTCTGATGTAGTAACTAGGTTACCATGGGATATATTGCTAGCAGTAAGATTAGGAGAATATGTATATGGTCATACTGATTTTACTATAGAATTGATAATACGTTCTGCTTTTGCAGATGATTTTAGCCTTATGCTCTTCAATGGCTATGAGCCAATAGAACCATTAATTGATGGCATAGAAAATGAAACAAGAAAAAAGAGACTAAGAAAAGTATTACGTAAGGTAAAGAAAGCAGCAGATAAAGGTACTGACCCAGGTTATCAAGCATATATGAGGGTATATAAAATATATAACCCTGAGAAATATGGTAAAAAGCCTAAATCATTTTTGGCTAAAGATTGTATAATTGGTAATTGGGATGGTATACCACTTCCTGAACAATGCCCATCTATTTTGGTTAGAAACCGAATAAAAGATGCCTACCTTAAATTTATAAAAAGATATGATTTAAAGATGTTCAATGATTTTGATAAGAGCAAGAAACTAATCAAGTTTAAAGAACAAGATGGTTCTATAACTGATAAACCTCTTGATGATATGGATTTTGATGATTTTGATGATAACCCTATGTTAGAAGAGGAAAACAATAAAGAATAAGGCTATGGGTTGTATCTTAGATGGTATAGAAAGATATTTAGAAAGTGAAAAAAAAGTAAAAGATGATAGAGGAAAATGCAATAAACCTAAAAAAGTTTCATCTAAAGTTCGGAGACTCATTAGAAGCTTGGGAAAAAATAAATGAGGGGTTTATAACAAGAGAGATAGAAGATATAATCATAGATACTAAAGCTTGTATGGTCCCCAATTTATCATTTTCTATAGAAAATCCATACCTACCAGAAGATTTAGATTTTGGTAGGTATTTTAATTATAGCAATAAATGGGGCTCTTTAGTTAGAAACTACCTAAATTTTGAAAACTTAAAAGCTTTAAGAAATGATATAATAATACATCGTCATAATACTGATACACCTAAATCATATTTATTTAATGGTGACATAATGAGTACATTGAGATTTGATAATACTCATAAAAATGGTAAAGGGTGCCTATTATCTATGACGGTTTGGACTATGAAAAAGAAAAACTACCTATCGTTTAATCTAAGGGCTTCAGAAGTAACTAAAAGGTTGGCATTAGATTTACTCCTCTTTCAAAGATTAGGTGAATACATATTCAACGGTAGTAAATTTGAAATATCAGTTTATATATCCCGGGCATATAATGATTATGTAACCCTATTACTCTATCATTCACATAAAGATGTATTCAAGATTCTTGGTAATAGAAAAGATAATATATCATTATATATGAAAGATAGGTTAAAATGGTTTATAGAACACGATGAAGAAGAAGTAAAATATAAAATATGGAAAAGGGTGGCAAAATCTTTAAAAGATACTGGACCATGGCCGCAATTACTAGTAAAAGATTGCAAGTTACCTGCTGAATTATACCAAATCTAATATGAGTATATAAAAATCTTATATATTTATGATTAGGATAATGGGAACAAAAATCTTAGGGACTGATATTCATGAAACGAATAACCCAACTAAAGAGGGTAGAAGCATAAGCTTTTCTATTTCAGTAGATGGCCATGTATGGAATACTTTTCCATTACTAGCTATTGAAGATTTGGTAGTTATAAGAAAAGAGTTAAGGAAATATATAAACAAACATAAAAAATAATTATGAGAATATATGACAGTGCTTATGAGTTAATTTCTGAAATGGGTAGGAATATATGGGAAATGGGCACTATAAATAAACCCAAAACCTACCAAAATAAAAATATTGAAGGCAATGAAGATTACATAACCAAAGAACTTATTTGTGAACAATATGCTTTGGTAGAATTACCTGACCCTGATAATTTATTTAAATACACACATTCTAGAGAATGGGCTGATAAAGAATTTAAAGAAAGGGTAAACCAAGAATATGTTGAAAATCCTGGTAATGCCTGGCTTGATAGAAAAGAAGTTTGGGAACAATTCCTAAATAGTGAAGGTGAATTTGATTATACTTATGGTCAAAGAATGATTGGTGCTTTAAATAATATAATTTATTTATTAAGGTCTGATTTTGACACTAGAAAAGCAGTATTACCCATATTTAATGGGTTAAAATATGATGATACCAAATATTATGATGGTAGTAAAAGAATCCCATGTTCTATGTATTATGACTTCCTTATACGTGATAATGTAAAAGGTGGTAAACAATTAAATATAACCTACCATCAAAGGTCATCAGATTTTATAGTCCATTTTGGTAATGATGTATATCTTGCATGGAAATTGATGTTGTTTGTATCTAATGCAGTGGGAGTTAAACCTGGGTACCTTTATCATACTATAGATTCTATTCATGTATATAAGAAAGATTGGGATATATTAAAAAATTCCATGAAAGATTACAATGTAGGTTACTAAATAACCTACATTAACTGGGTATAGTTCAGTAGGTAGAATGCTTGCTTTGGGAGCAAGAGGTCGCAGGTTCGAATCCTGTTACCCAGACTAGAACAATTATATTATTTATGAAAACTAAATACCATATAATTAGGTCTTATACAGAGCTAAAAAAACTTATCGATTGTTGCATATCAACTGGATATGCTAGTGTTGACTGGGAAACTAATGGTCTTCCTTTATATGTAGAAAATTTTAAACCAACTATATTATCGGTAACATGGAGACCCGGTTATGGTGCATCTATCCCATGTGAACATTTTCAAGCTAAAGATTATGTAAACCCAGGTTGGGATTGGAAATATGCCATAAATGAATTTGGTAGGAAAATAATAGAAAACCCCAATATAGTAAAGGTAGCTTGGAACTGGAAATTTGATAACCAAATATTTTATAAATATAATATATACTATCAGGGTACAGTAATAGATGGTATGTTAGCTAAATATCTTTTAGATGAGGAAAGACCTAATGGTTTAAAAGATATGGTTAGAAGATTTATTCCTGAATTTGCCAATTATGAAAAATATGATAACTTCGATTCAATACCTTGGGATAAAAAAGAATTAGAACCATTATGTAAATATGGTTGTATGGATACTGATTCAACACTTAGGTTAAGTTTATTTTTTGAATCAAAATTGATAAAGCTTGGGTTTTATCCCTTATATAGAAATCTTATGATGGCAGCTAGCAGGGTTTTACAATCTGCAGAACAATATGGGATGCTATTTGATGTTGAGTTGAACAAACAGCTAAAAAATAAGTATGACAACTTAATTAATGAATATGAAAGTAAATTAAGGGGAAACCATAAATTTTTAAGATATGAAAGGTTTCTTCTAGAGGATAGAAAAACAAAATATATAGAAAAACTCAGGTTAGAAATAGAAGAACTTTCTAAAGAAGATAATAAAAAGAGAAGTATAGAAAACAGAGAATCCAAAATTTCAAGAGTATTGGCTGGTGAATACCAAACAAATGAAGAAAAGAAATTATTGGAACCATTTAATTTTAAATCAGTAAAGCAATTAATAGACCTATTATTCCTAAACAAAAAGGGTTTTAGATTACCTATATTAGAATATACAGTAGATAATAAAACAAAAAAACCTACAAATAACCCATCTACTTCAGAAAATGTTCTTTTACAATTAAAAGATAGAGATAAATCTGGTTTTATAGATACACTTCTTAATTTAAGAGGTATACAAACTATAAATTCAACTTTTATATATGGTCTAAGTGATTTGGTACAAGATGATGGTTGTGTACATCCCAGATTCTTATTAATAGGAACAACAAGTGGTAGATTATCCTCTCGTGAACCTAATGGTCAGAATATCCCAAAAACCATGGTGAATCCAGATGTTAAATTGCAATTTATCACACCACCTGGGGAATTATTCCTAACTTATGACTATTCTCAAGCAGAATTACGTATATTAGCACACTTAGCTAATGAAAAAACTATGCTAGAATGGTTTAGAACTGGTAAAGATATCCATTTAGCTTCTGCTTGTAAAAAATATGGGGAAGATTATGACAAAATAAAACCCATATATGATGATGAGCAACACCCCGATTATAAACTGTGGAAAAAGCGTAGAAAAAATGCAAAATGTATTAATTTCGGGATATGCTTCTCTGGGGATACTGAAATATTAACCGAATCTGGTTGGCAAAGGTTTGATTCTTTAGAAAAAGGTATAAAAGTAGCTCAGTATAATCAGTGTAATGGTAGAATAAATTTTGTGGTACCACAAAAATATATTGAACATAAAGGTCAAGAACTGTGGTTACATGAAACCAAGTTTGCTAATATATGTGCTACTAAAAATCATAGGTTATTATATAAATCTAAAAAATTGGTATATGATTATAGTGAAGTTTTTATAGAGGACATAAATCATAGAACGGGGTATTCACCAAGTGCTGGGTTTTATAGTAATAAATTCATAGACGATAATATTACGAGATTTATAGCTGTACTTATAGCTAAATCAAATACTATAAAAAGATATACAAGATTTAATACCTATACTGGCCAAGAGTGGATAATACAATTAAAAACTGAATTTGAGAAATTAAGGTTAACTAAGATATTGGATTCTTGTAATATCACATATTCTATATTCAATGAGTCAGAAAAAGGTTATACTCTTATAAGTATATCAGTAGATACTGATTTATTATCTATAATAAATAATTACGTTAATTTACAAATTAGTACCCTTAAACCTGAAGCTATAACTAAACTAAATGGTGAGGTATTATTAGATGAGTTGAGTAATTGGAGTAGTTTTAAAGTAACTAGTGATATTACTAGTAAAGATTCAATATATTACTATACTACTTCCAAACAAAATGCGGATATAATACAGATATTAGGTATATTGAGTAATATGAGGGTAACGGTAAATAAGAAAAATTGGAAACTATATATTTTACACTGGAAATCTTATAAATTTAATCAAGCCTATGTAAAATGGGAGTTTCAGAGGTTACCTGGTTTACATACTGTATATTGTGTAACTGTACCTGATTCAAATATTATAGTAAGGAGAAAAGGTAGGGTACTTATAGTTAAGAATTGTTATGAACAAACTGCACCTAAATTAGCTGAAACCTTATCTACACCAGAAGAAAAAGTTTCAGTAGAGGAAGGACAAGAATTCTTAGATGATTTTTTTAGAACTTTCCCAAATATAAAAAAATACATAGATAAGCAACATAAGTTTATGGAAGAACATGGCTATGTTAAATCTTTGTTTGGTAGGAAAAGAAGGTGCCCAAAAGTATACTCAGAAAAATATGGTGAATATCTTGAAGCTTTGAGACAATCTACAAATGCACCAGTCCAAAGTGCAGCTTCAGATATGGCATTATTTGCTTCTGTAATAGTTTATTCCGAAGTAAAAAAAGGTATACTACCTCCAATGAGAGAGGTAGATACTGTACATGACTCTGTATATCAATTTATAAAACCTAAATATATAACCCCAGATACCATATATAAAATATGGGATATATGTAGGAACCCAGATACAAAAAATTATTTTAACTTTTCAATTGATGATGTTGATATGTCTATGGATTTTACAATTGGTAGAACAATGGCTGAAGAATTGCCATTTATACCAGGTTATGACTATGAAAAAATGCTTAAGCCTGATTTTAATATAGATGAATACTACCAAGAATATAATAAAGTAAAACATATACCTATATCCGAATATCCTGATAAGTTTAAAAAAGATTTTGATACACCATGGAGACAAAGATAAACCAAATAAAAGATGATATACTATCAGTAGTATATAAGGGCAAAAAGATAGATATAAATATCACAAAAGAACTTTCAATAGATGAGAATTTAATTGATTCTCAATTAAAAAATCAACCCTCTAATTATGCTTTTCTATCATTACTACGAGATGATTATATAAAGAAAAGAGATAAATTAGAGGCGGAAAAGGATTACCAATATAGTAATATATGGCTATATTATAAAACTAGTGATAGTAGATTAAACAATGATACCGTACACAACAAAGTAATAACTAATATAAAATATCAAGATATATTATCTAGATATCAGAAAGTATCAGACAAAGCAAACAAATTAATAAGTATATGTAGAGCTTATGAAACAAGGGAAAGAATATTACAAACTATATCGGCTAATTTAAGAAAACAACAATAAAAAACTTATTTCTATGATTGAATTAAACTTACTATCAAAGCAAGATGCTAAAAGTATTTCAAATAAGGTAAAAGAATTTGGGTACCCCCCCGAGAATAAAATTTTAATGGCAATACCTAACTCAGGTAATAAAACTTCAGGGGGTATTATAATTCCAGATAATGCAAAAGAAGATGTACCTAAAAAGGGTGTAATAGTTTCTTTTGGTGATATAACCGAAGAATATAAGTCTTACCAAAATTTACAAATAGGAGATATAGTAAATTATGGTTTATATGCTGGTAAAGAAATAGAATTACCTATAACCCTAAATGATTGTAAGTTTCATGTAATATCAGTAAATGAAATTTTATTCATTGAATTTAACCGTCAATAGTTATGATAAAGAAAAAGAAAAAACTTTCTGATGATACCCCTAAGAAAGTTATGAGCACAAAAGAAAGAATGATGCAAAGAAAAAAAGAATTTGCAGATAAAGGTAAATCTACTGGGATGATATTTCCAAAAGAGGGTACTATGAGGGTAAGATTGGTATCTCAAGGTCCAGATAAAGAGCTGGGTATGGAAGTTATACAATTTTACCTTGGTACAAAAATAGGTGGTGTAATTTCTCCAGCTACTTTTGATGAACCATGCCCTTTTATGGAAAAATACCAAGAACTAAAAAATTCTGATGACCCAGATGACCAAGAATTAGCCTCTAAATTAGTACCGAGAAGAAGATATATCATTGGTGGTACAATATATAAAGATGAAAAAGGTAAAGAGGTAGATACTGATAAAATATGTAAACCAATTCAAATCCCTCGTTCAGTATATCAAGATATTATAGATTTATATCTAGATGAAGATGATTGGGGGGATATGACAGATGCAGAAGATGGTTATGATATTAAAATAACTAGAACTGGTTCTGGTAAAAATGATACTACCTATTCAGTAACGGCTTGTCCCAAAAGAGGAACAATAAATCCTAAATATATTAAAGAAATAAATCTAGAAGAGGTAGTAAGAAGTCAAATGAAATCTTATGATGAATTAGAAGAATTACTAGCAAAGTATTTAAATGAAGATTTTGATAACGATTCAGAAGATTCAGAAGAAGAAAAACCCAAAAAGAAAAATAAAAAGAAAAAGAAAACACCTTCCGATATATAATAAATTTAAAATATGATATAAATAAAATCAAGGCCCAGAATTAGACATTTTCTTGGGCCTTTTTTAATCTAAAAAGTAACACCATGGCAGATTCTAAAAGTGAACCCCAATTATGGGACATTATAAATATGCCTGAATTTAAAAAGGCAATAGAAGACCATATACATAGTTATTTAACTAGACCAATACTAAGCAGTGATAAAAGGTATAAAAGAACCCCAGCTGATACCTTAATAGATAAAGGTATATTTGATTTTTTACATATCAAGGGTATATTCATAGATATATTTAATAAAAATTTAGTACCATATCCCTATTCAGTAAGGTCATATATTCAGGAACTATGTATACAATGTGCTGTTAAAGTAATGAAAGAAAAAGGTATGTTAAAGGAGGAAGAAAATGGCTAAGAAAAAATCAGGTATAAAGGTACCTACAAAAAATGAGCTTATAAAGAAATATGGCAATATAATAGTATCGGCTAATAATACCAAAGAATCAGGTTTATGGCTGCCATCAACTTTTTTTGCTTTTAATTATACTACTGGTGGTGGTATACCGTTTGGTAAGATATTAGAGATAGTAGGTGAGGCAAGCAGTGGGAAGGCAATACCACTATATGGTTTAGTGCTTACTTCTAATGGTTGGAAAAAAATGGGTGAACTAAATTTAGGTGATGAGGTTATGGACCCAGTATCAGGTAACCCAATAAAAATCACCGGAATATATCCTCAGGGATTACAACCCATTTATAAAGTAACATTTAGAGATGGTACATCTACAGAATGTTCTGAAGACCATTTATGGGAAGTAAGGTTTAGGTCTCACTCTGAATGGAAACACCAAGTATTAACTCTTAAAGAAATCCTTAAAAGAGGGTATATAAAAAGAGATGGTGGATACAAATATTCAATTCCTTCTACGGTACCATTAAATTTCCATAAGCGAGAACTACCTATACACCCTTATATATTAGGGTATATCCTTGGTGATGGTAGTTTAAATAATAAGAAAATAAATAGGATTATTTTTAACATAGGCGTAGAAGATGCTGAATCATTTCAGGAAAATATAACTAAATTCCTTAAAGAAGGTGCTACACTAGAAGATAAAGGTATAAGAGAAAATCCTTTTGGTAAAGCTCATAGATTTATACTTAAAGGATATGGGGAAGAGATTAAAGAACTATGTTTAAATGGTAAACTATCTAGTGATAAGTTTATACCTGAAGATTATATGTGGTCTACTTCCGAAGATAGGAAATATTTATTAGCTGGGTTATTGGATTCTGATGGTACTATCGGTAATATTCAAAAAAACCGAGCAAAATATTCTTCTAGATTCCGATATTCTTCTCATTCAGAAAAATTAATCAACCAATTAGTTCAACTAGTAAGGTCTCTTGGAGGTTTTATAACTGAGCCTAAAAAAAGGAAAAGGGAAAGGCAATTTGAAGGCTATGAAAAAAGAGTATCTTATGAAATAAAAACTGGTGGAAGATTACCTTTTAATCCGTTTATGTTATCTAGGAAAAGGTTTCAGTATGAAGATAAGGTATCAAAAGCTTCTCAACATTTAGAGTATAGAAGGGCTATAGTAAAGATAGAGTATTTGGGTAAAAGGGAATGCCAGTGTATTAAGGTAGACTCTGAAAGAGGGTTATTTATGTTGAATGATTATATAGTTACCCATAATACTCTAATAGCTTATAACTTTGCTTATGCTTGTCAACAATTAGGAGGCCATGTTATATGGGTAGATGCTGAACAATCATGGATGAATTCATGGGCAAAAGAAAATGGGGTAGACCCCGAAAAGGTAACTTTAATAAATGACACCCGTATAGAATATATTGCAGATGCTGTAGCAGATTTAGCAATATATTATAGGTCTCAATTAACCCATAATGAGCCTATACTATTAGTAATTGATTCAATTGCTGCTATGGATTGTGCTGACAACATAGATTCTAAATTAATAGATGGTAAAGCAGAAATGGGTGGTAGAGCAAAAGCCTTATATAAATATTTTAGAGTAAGGTCAGAGTTATTTTATAGATTGGGTATAACCCAGATTTATATAAATCAATTAAGAACTGCTCTAAACGTGGGTTTTGGTAAAGATAGTTCCGTTTCTACTGGTGGTGCCGCATTAGGATTTTATGCTTCAATAAGGGCAGCTTTCTATTCAGGTAAAACTTTAACGATAAAATCAAAAGGTAAGGATAGGAAAGTTGGTAAACTAGTTACTATAAGATTAATTAAAAATAAGGTAGCACCACCAAGACCTACAATAAGTAAATGTCCTGTATATTTTAACCCTAAATTCCATGAGATTGGTTTTGATAGATGTTATAGCTTAGAAGATGTATTAGTGGAAAATGACATAATAGAAAAATCATCAGGGGGGGTTTATAAATATAAAGGCAATGTATTGGCAAGAGGTGAAGAAAAATTTCAAAAGCTTCTAGAGGAAGATGATGATTTAAGAAGGAAACTATTAAGAGCTGCTGAAATTAATACTATCGGAACTACTAAAAAGAAAATAGATAAGTTAAATGAAAATTATTATCCAGTAGAAGAAGATATAGAATATGAATCCTATACTGAAGAAGAGGAGGTAGATGAAGATGAAATATCCTAAACGAATGTTAATGATAATCGATGGGTCTAACTTGGCCCATCGTTCTTTTGAGAAATTTAAAAATCTAAAAACACGTAGTGGAGTTAAGACTGGGCTTATATTTGGATTTTTAAAGTTATTAAACCAATATGTATTCAGGTTTAAACCTACTTACCTAATAATTACCTTTGATACTAAACAAAGTAAAGAGAGCAATTTTAGAAATCAGTTATTAGGTACTTATAAAGTACATAGAAGGAATATCTCAAAAGATTACGAAAGTTTTAATGCTCAACTAAAATCTTTAAAGAAAATATTAAAATACCTAAATATACCAATAGTATGGGATAAAAAAGGGTTAGGTCATGAATCTGATGATTATATAGGTCATTTTTCAAACTTACATAATGGTAGGGTATTAATAATTTCATCAGATAAAGATTTTTGCCAACTTGTAAATGAACGGGTAAAGGTATATAACCCATTTAAAGAAACCATAATAAACCCCTCTAATTGTTTAGATGTTATGGGATACCGACCAGAAGAATGCGTCGACTATTTATGTTTAACAGGGGACCGTTCAGATGATATACCAGGTTATAGAGGTATAGGTGAAGTAAAAGCAAGGAAATTTCTAGATGAATTTGGGTCTATAGAAAACTTCATAAAAACAAATGGTGAATTCCCTGGTATAGATATGGATGGTATGAAAGACCTTTATTCAAGAAATAGGGTATTAATAGATATAAACGTAGCACTTAAAAAATACCCACCAAAAGAAATACCTATTATTAAATATAAAGGTACTGGAATAAATAAAGAGAAGCTATTAAAAGCTTGTGAAAAGTTTTATTTAGTATCTTTCATGTCAGATAATTTCATAAAACCATTTAAAACATTGAAACCATGGGGATAAAAGAAAAAATCTTAAAAATACAGTTATGTGGTTCATCAGGTACTGGAAAAACAACCGTGGCTAACCAATTGTCCAAAATATATGATATCCCATTTATATCAGGGTCATATTCGGATTTAGTACCAAGTACAAAAGATGAGCCTCATAAAGATATGATTACAAAAGAGGCTAATCTAATATATCAACAAGATTATCAATTATTAAACCTTAGGAAAAAACAACTTCTAGACCCTAATATATCTTCTTATGTATCAGATAGGTCATTTATTGATAATGCTACGTATTTTATAGATAAGTTGGCTCATAGAATTCCAGAATGTGAAGTAGAACCCTTTATAGATATATGTAGAGAACTTTTAAAGAGAACTACTACTCATATCATATTTATACCATATACTAGTGAGTATTTAAAATCATGGAAAATAGAGGATAATAATAAGAGGGTATTGAACAAGTATTTTCAATTTAAAATATCGAGTATAATGGATAATGTATTGCATACTTTGATATTTAAGGATTCTTTATTTGATATGGTAATATACAGAGATAAACTCGGTACCCCTAATCCTTATTATATCGACAATGATACCCTAATAAGGGTACTATATCTTAATTCAATGGGTAGAGAGGAACGTATAGATGTAATAAAACAGTTTATTAAGTTATGAACAAGGAAATAGCAGCTATAGTATTTTCTGATTTACATATACATAAGTGGGCTAAATTCAGTACTAGGCTAGATACTTCATTGGATATATTGAATAAATTAATTAACATTAGTACTGATAATAATGTACCATTATTATTTTGTGGGGATTTACTCCATGAGCCTAATAAAATAGAACAAGATTTGTTAATCACTTTATCAAGGGCATTAAAAGAATTAAATAATAAGGGGGTTAAAATGTATGGGATAAGTGGTAACCATACTTTAAAATATACTAACTCAATAGATAACCATTCTATAAGCTGGGATATGTGGATAAGTGAAAATTTCAGTTTTTTTAAGCTTATAGATTTTAATAGGGTACATATAAAAAACCTATATATTCATGGTATACCTTATATTGACCACAATATCGGGTTAAATGAATATATAAAAAATATTGATACTGAAGTAGGTAAACCTAGAAGTAAACATATATTATTACTCCATACTGATTATCCAGGAGCTAAGGATACTGATGGTATAGAAGTAAACTCAGTAGAAAACCTCAATATAAACTTATTAGATAAGTTTGATTTAGTATTAATAGGTCATATACATAAACCACAAAGGTTATCTAAAAAAGTTTATATGGTGGGGGCTCCATACCAGCAACGTAGAACTGATAGTAATTGTGAATTAGGTTATTGGGAACTATATAGTGATATGTCTATGAAGTTCATACCATTAAAAGGCTACCCTAAATTCATAGATGTAGAATCAGAGGGAGATATAAAAGATGATGGTAATTATTACACAATAATAAGTAAACCAAAACCCATAGAAGATAAACCAATCAAAAGGATAACTACTGACCTATCACCTAAAAGGTTAGTAAAAAGATATTTAAAATCTAAGGGGGAATTTACTAAGGATAAAAAAGATATATTATTACAACTTATAAAGGATTCTAGTGATGATAGAATTTAGCAAAATAATAATAGAGGGTTTTTGTAGTATACCAAACTTAGAATTGCAATTAAACACAGATAAAACTACAATAATCAGGGCAAGTAATGGTCAAGGTAAAACCTCAATATTTTCAGCAATAGTATGGGCAATATATGGTAAAAACCTTAAAGGCATATCTGATGTAAATACTTGGAAAAAATATAGGCCTAAGGGATATAATGGTACTAAAGTAGAGTTATTCTTCAATAAGAATAATTCAGTACATAAAATCATAAGGTGTCAGGAATATAAAGGAGATATAGATAATGCAAAAGGTAAGAATCGGTTGATTTACTATATAGATGCTGTACCAGTAGAAAATAAGAGTAAATTACAAATACAATCGCTTATAGAGAAGAATCTTGAAATGTCCTATAACTTGTTTATAAACTCTATAATGTTTGGTCAAGGTTTAAAAAGGTTGATTCAAGAATCAGGTTCTGATAAGAAAAAAATATTTGAAGAGATTTTTGAGTTACAGTATCTTACTAAAGCTCGTAATTTAGCCTATGATAAATATATAGGTATAAAATCTAAGGTGTCAGAAATAACTAATAAGATATATAACACCGAAAGAGCCTATAAAGATATATTAAACCTATCCTCAAATATTGAAAAGGAAAACATTGAACACCAAAAAATGGTAGCCTCTAAAATAGAATCTTTTGAAAGGGAAAAATCCATATCGGCTAAGGAGTTAATAAAATATCGGCATAAGGTTATTAGCTTAAAGGAATTAGAGGCAAATATTCAAAAGGTAAAAACAGAAATAAATTCCAAGAAAAATAGTATTAATATAGCTAAGGGAAAAACTAATATTAGTTTAAAAGAGTTACTAGAAAAGGTTATAAAGATATTAAAGCTTGGAGATATATCTAAAGCATTGAAAATATTAGTAGATATTAGAGAAGGATTTAATAACTTAGAAAAATATCTGCAAGAGTTAAATAACCTTGAAACCAAATTATCGGGGCTAAGAGATAAAAAATCCATAGTTGATAATGCTCAGTATAAAGTAAAATCTCTTACTGATAAAATAAACAATCTTGAAAATTCAATTCAGGCATTAAAATCTTCTAAACCTAAATCCAAATCTATTAGTGGTACAAAAGATAAGTTAGAAAAGTATAAAAAGGAATTAGCCATATTAGAGTCTAATAAAAGTAAATTATCTTTGGATTTAAATTTGTATAAATGGGCCTATGAAGAACCACTTAGTAATAATGGTATAAAAGCTTTCTTATTTGAAAGTTCTTTGGATTATTTAAATGAAACCCTGAGAACCTATTCAGAAGTTTTAGGTTTTGATATACAATTTGGTGTAGACCTTGAATCCTCAAGAAAAGATTTTAATACAGTAATTACTAAAGATGGTGTAGATGTATTTTATGAGGAACTCTCAGGTGGTGAAAAACAATTAGTAAATTTAGCAATGGCTTTTGCCATGAATGAGGTAGTAAGTAAATCAAAAGGTATAAATATAGCTTTCTTAGATGAGGTATTTGAATCATTGAGTCAAGATAATATAGAAATTGTGGTAAGCTTGGTAAAAAAGATATACCAAGGAAAGTCCATATTTATAATTACCCACCAAGAAAGTTTACCCATATCAAATTCTAAGACCCTTATTGTTAATAAGAATCATGGGCTATCATACTATCAATGGTAGGTATTACTATTTGAAAATAAAAATATAATATCATGAGTACTAACAGTAAAAATAAGGGAAATAGGTTTGAAAGAACTATAGCTAAATTTTTTCAAGATTGGACGGGTTATAAGTTTAGTAGAACACCAGGTTCTGGTGGTTGGGCTAAAGCTAAGGATTCTTTTGGTGATTTAGTATGTACTGATGAGAAACACTCTAGAAGATTCCCTTTTAGTATAGAATGTAAATCATACCAAGATTTGAAGTTTGAACATATCTTATTGGGCACCAAATCATGCAAAATATTATCATTCTGGTCACAAGCAATATATGATGCTGAAAGAGCTAATAAAATCCCAATGCTGGTAATGAAATATAATAATATGCCAAAAGGGGAAGCTTTTATGATGGTAGATGATAGATTAATAAACCTAATCAATCACCAAGAATCAAATTTAAAGAAACCCACTATGGTTATAAATACCCAAGAACATATATTTGGGGTTTATATGTTATCTGATATAAAAAACATTAATTATAGCTTATTGTATAAAGAGGCTAGAAAACTATTAAAGAAGTAGAATTATGAAAAACCTTTACATATATTGTATCTGTAGAATAACCAAATACTGGAAAACCATTAATCAAGATTTAGTGTGCAAAGGGTATAAAAATGTAAAGGCTTATGTACCTACTGTTAGTATATTAAAAAGTTCTAGAGCTGGTAAAGATACTTATGATGAAGTACCATTACTGTTTAACTATGGTTTCATAAGGATGAGTACAAAAAAAGCCTATGACCGCCAATATTTAAGAAAATTAAAAAGAGATATACCTGGAATAATGGGTTGGCTATACTCATTAGAGACTATGCACAATAGGAAAAAAAGAATAAGAATAGATGAATCGGAATTATTCGATGATTTTTCCATGGTAGCTTCTATATCAAAGAAACAGTTTAAATATTACAAAGAACTTTCAAAAAGAAATCATATATATTCTGCTAATGATATAGTTGGATTAAAAATAGGGGATTATATAACTTTAAGAGGGTACCCATTTGATGGTATAGAGGCTATAATAGAAGAGGTTAATTTACTTACTAAAGAAGTTACTGTAAAGATATTCTCAGGTAAAAACTCCTTAGTATTATCATTACCAATTGACAATATCTTATACTCTATATATAGTGATTATGATGAGGATGAGCTTAAAACCTCTAATATAGAGTTTGATATTAATCAAATACCAGATAATGCAGTAGATGAACTCTTAACTTTAAAACAATTCTAAAAAACATTTTTTACTTATATGCCTCAGTGGTGGAATAGGTAGACACGAAGGACTTAAAATCCTTTGACCATTGTGGTCGTATGGGTTCAAATCCCATCTGAGGTACCAATTTATCAGTATATTTGTCATGGAATCATATCAAGAAAAAGCCTATAACTGTTTAACTGAAGTAGAGCAAAATAGTTTATTTTTAAACTTATCACAAGGGTTATCTACTTGGCAAATTAGTGAAATACTAAAGCTATCCCATTATAAATATTTAGAGGTAAAGGCTAGAGCTGAAAAGTTTTTTAAAATGTTTTCTGATTACTTTGAAAAACATGAAAGCTTAGTGAGTCCAAATGCTCCACTAGATACCAGGTTTATAGATTATTTATATGGCAGTATGATTCATAGATTACCAAAAGAAGAAGCAGTACTACATTCTGGTGACTCATCTTGGGTATTATCACCAATAAGAATTTCGGCTATAACTAAAAATATAATAAGGTTAAAAGAATCCGATGGTGAATGGGACAAAGATTTATATGCTTTGATAATGGAATTCGATAGATGGAATAACTATCGAATTTTGCCACGTATATTACAGGCACCGTCTGCTTTTAAAAGAAGAACTACCAGAAAAGATAAAGTATATTTAGCTTATTTACACAGGATACCTGAATTTAAAATAAGAGCTTTAGTTGATATGTATTGGAGAGCTGGTAAACCCTCTCATAGATATTTTGCTTCATTTGTTTCAGATATATTTCCTGATGGTTATGCTGTAGTACCTATAAAAAAAGAAAAGGCTATAATAAAAGAACTTACTGATACTAAGATATACATATTTGAAAATCAACTTGATGCTGATGAATTTGGTTTAATGGCCAAACAATACTTTATAAGAACCACAAATTCAAAAGCCGGGCTACAATTTTGGAAAACTTATAGAGAGATAATAGCTAGAGCTATAAATTTCAGAGAGATAAAGAATATGGATTTTACTTGTTCTAATCTGGATATGGCCTATGGCTTAAAACGTAAAAAGATACATGAGATAGTAAAACAAAGGAAAAACAACTCTAAGAACTCATGATTTTTTTATAATATTGTTTTTTCTATTTAATATATAATATGTATATTTGCATTATAAAATAAATAAAAATATATAGACTATGGCTAAGAAAACTAAAAAGGAACACTACCAAATAAAAGGTGGTAAAGAAAAGGTAAAACTAGTTTCTAGTGCAGGGGGAATAGGGAACCTAACTTATAGAGAGGCAAAAAGAAGGGCAGTTACTCTTGGAATGCCGTTTCCTGATGCTTGCAGTGCTAGCTTTCCACAACTAATCCAGTTCATAATCCATACTGAAAATAAGCCTGATTCAAGTTTAATAGGTCAATATGATGAGTGGGTTGATAAACAGTTAGAAAGTTTAGGATATGATAAATCAGACCCAATAAGAAGTTATCAATTAAGGTTAGGGTTTATTTCAGAAGATACAGTAACTAAACAAAAAACAAAAAAGAAAATAAAAGGGATACCACAACCTAAACCAAAAAAAGAGAAAGATGGCTATGGTTTATGGAAAGGCACTAAAAAATCATATACTTTTGAATTAACCAATAAAGACTACTCCTTTGATAGAGTATGCAGAAGAGTATTAAAAAAATTCCCAGATGCTAATAAAAAATCTATACAGCAATGGTATAGGCTAGCCCTTAGAAAAAGGGGGATAGATTATAAAACCAGAGAAGTAAAAGATGATGAAAAAGCCTAAAACAGATATATTATCAAAACCCAATAGGAGAGGTAAGAAAAGAAAACGATTGCCTCATACTAATGCCTATTATAGGCAAAAATATAATGAGATTAAAGATAATGTAATTTGGCAGGGTAAATGGGTAGTAATTGAATCATTACCAGAAGAATTAAGAGAATGGTATTCAAGAAAAAGATACCATGATTTATATAGGTCTACTCTAGACCTGTTATCTAAAAGGTCTACAAGGTTATCTTGGGATAAAAAGGTTTTTTTACATAAATATTATCCTTGGTGTTATAAAAACTATATACCTCAGGTAGTATTACAAGGTTGGTATGATGTAAAAATAGCCAAGAAAAAATATAAAAAAATATACGGTCCTGATGCTTTAAGATATATAAAATTCATAAAAGGCAGGTCTGCATTAGAAAAAGGTTTTTCAGTTGGGAAATCAATCTATGTAAATGGTCGATGGCAAAGACCTTTTGCTAAAGTAATGGTATCACTGGATTATAAATATATGAATCGAGTTAAAACCGCAAAAGCAAAATCGGCATGGAATATGCTTTTCGGTTATAAAAGTTCTAAAACCTCATCTAAATTTAAAGAAAGAGCTTTATTTAGATGGCAATTCTATGAACAATATGGGTACAAATACAAAGAAGATGCTTTTCTACACTTGTCTGAGGAAGAGAAACTTAGGGTACAGAAGATTCAAGAAGATATCCAAAGAGCAAAAGATTTATTTCTTGAAGAGTGAAGTAGAACCATGTATCAAAGAATTGGCACTTATAGTTAATAAAAAAACTGGGTGGAGTATAAAAAGGTCTATTAGATGGTGCCAAAGAAATTGGGAAGAATATATATCATATATTGGTAGGGAAGATTTTTATAGAGTACCAAATGAAACCAATATGACTTATATATACAATGAATTTATATTCCAAGGCTTTGTGCCATCAAATAAATTCAAAAGAAAAAAAGGCTTTAGCTATATAATATCCAATAGGTTGATACTGGGAAAAGAATTAATCTACCCAGTTCATTATTCAACAATCTATAAGTATTTGATAAAAGGATATAAAAACCCTTATTATATGATTGGGAAAATTGGAGTACCTGGATTCACTAAAGTATTATAAAGATGGACAATAATAATTCAAAAGAAAATTGGAGTACTAGAAAGTATCTAATACGTACAATTACTATAGATTCTAAAACCAAATTGGAAATACCTGATTCTGAAAATTTCCAAGAAGTAGAAATCAAGAATACTGATGAATTTTTAAAATTATCTATTGAAATAGGAAATAAGAATCAAATATTTCAGGATATAGCCAAGATAACAAATTCACCGCACTATATTCAAAAATATATAATAACCAAATAAACCATTAACCATTTTTAAAAAACTTACAACTATGGCAAAGAAAAAACAACCGAAAGAAGTATCAAGAAAAGAAATCAATGGTGCAATCATTATTACCTTTGATGATGGGTCTATCCAAATTATCCCAGCCCCTATTACCTTGACTTCAGATGAGGCTGCTTCTATCTTCGGTTCTTCGGAAGAAGAGGAAGAAGAAGAGGAAGAAGAAGAAGAGGAAGAAGAGGAAGAGGAAGAAGAAGAGGAGGATGACATTACAGGAGAATCCCTCGCTGAAATGGATTTTGATGAACTCGAAGACCTCTGCGATGATAAAGACCTTGAAACTGACCCCGATGACTTTGAAGAAGAGGATGTGGAAAAACTTCGTAAAGCCATTGCAAAAGAAATGGGTATCACCTTGCCTAAAAAAGAAGCTGCCAAGAAAGATGCTAAGAAAAAAGGTGGTAAAAAGAAATAATAAACTATAATTAATTACTTTCTGATATAGGCAATATCATAAACCATTTTCTATATATTTATACATCAAGCAACTTTCCTTCAAATCAGTGATATTGTTTATTATCAGAAAGTAATTTACTTTAAAAACCCTATTAAAAACAACTAAATAAACAAAACTTACAACTATGGCAAAGAAAAAAGAAGAGGCAAAGAAAACACTTTCTGCCGAAGAAAAAGCTGAAAAGAAAAAAGCTCGTATGGAAGCTCTTAAAAATCGTCCTGATGGCCAGAGAACTAATTCTAAACAAATTGATGTTATCAAATTTGGTGAGAACAGTGAAATTCAAAACTTTGGCTATACCATAAAATCAGGCTCTGACCATGTAGGAGTATTGATTACTTCAGTGGTAGTTGTAGATGGTAAACCAATTTCTACTTCAGTATCATTTGTAAATGGTAAACTTACTGTAAAATCCAAAAAAGGCCACGGAATTATTGCTAAACCCAAAAAGAAAGGTGATAATTCTGAAGCTGAAGAAAATGCAGAAGATTAATATATAATCTAAACATACATTTTCTCTAATTATACAACCTTAGTTGATTATATTGCCCAGGGTTTGGATATATTTATTCAGATTCCTGGGCATATTTATTTAAAATATAATGGAAGATGATAAAGAGATTATATATATTGCACTTGGAATAATGATTCAAGAATATTCAAATATTCTAGAAAATGAGGAATTAGACCAAGAAAATAGGGGGTTAATAGAATATATATTAACAAGGGCTTCTGAAATACTTGATAAATTATCCAATGATATTTCAGAAGAGGTAATAAAAAGGCCACAATGGTAGATGAAGAAGTAAAAAGCCTTTTTATAAGGCTAGATAACTTAAAAAAGAGGTATATGTACCTATCAACAAATATCCCAAAAAATAATCGAGGTATTAATAATTCTACGATTAAAGAGCTAAAATTCTTAGAGGGTAAATATAAACATACCATAAGAGAAATAAGAGAAAAAATATTTGGGAATGTTATTTGTGTAACTTATGAAGATATAAATGGCAATATCTCTAATGAATGTTTCTCTATATCAGATAGTAACCTTGCCTCTCAACTTATCTATTTACTATATGGCCCAGGTATTAAAATCCTAGAATCAAAAGTTTATACCACCAAACAATTATCTTCCTTACTCTTAGGAAAAAACAATAAAACAAATTAAATTCAACTGGCTATGGTAAAGAAATCTACAAAAAAAGATTCTGCAAGAGCATCAATAGATGCCTCAAAGAAATTAGCTGAATATTTGAAGGCTAATAAACTTGACCCTAAAAAGGATTGGACTAATGACCCCAAACATGGGGAGAAAATTTCTGAATGGGTTAGAATTATAAGACTTGGGGAACAAAAAGTTTTGGATAAACCACTAAAGAAACTTAAAAAACCTGAGGTACACCCCAAAATTAAGAAAATAACTAAGGTACCTACTTCTTATGATTACCCGGATATAGATGGTATGCCCATGAGTTCAGATATGAAGAAAAAATATCGAGCAAAAATGAGGTCATTAATGAAATCTAATATGGAGGTATCTAAGGCAAATAAACTAGCTTTGGAACATGTACTTAACTATAAAGGTCAAGAACCCAAACCTAAAAAAGAGGAATCCGAAAAACCCAAAAAGGCTAAAAAAGAAAAGGTTAAGGAAGAACCTAAGCCTACAAAAAAAGTTGAGGTAAAGGATAAATCCAAAAAGGTAAAGAAAGCTAAAAAAGAAAAGGTAGAAGACTAATGGGTTTTTTCATTTTTTGGCAACGATAAGCGGTTATATGACATGTATGTTTTTCATATCTAGAAATTAGTCTTTATGGTCCAGGCAAATACTATTGGGAAATAGACATTACCTGGACCTACCTGTATTAACCCAGAAAAATTATTTTGCATAATATAATTAATTTGATTATATTTGAATCAAATAAAAAATAAAAAGGAAAAAACAATGGTATCACTAACAAAAGAACCCCTAAGTTATAATCAAATAATTAGCTTAATCTTAGATATAAACATAGAAGCTATACAAAAGGCTCTAAAAGATAATGACTTCCAAGATTTGGGTATATTGGGTATATCAAAGGAGCATATAGAAAAAGAAGCTAAAAATATATCAGAATATTTCACCCATATAAAAGGAATAATAAACTCTAGATTTAGTTATGAGGGGTTTATAAAATCATCTATTAATGAAATTGATAGGTTATGGTTTAACACATTGAAAAGTACCTTATATACTATAGAATATGACCTTATATCAATGAATATTGATAATTACCCAGTTATTATGGATATATGGAGAATGTTCTTAGATATAGATAAAAACCAATTAATCAGGACACCAATAAATATAAAAGAAGTATGGAAAGGAATAAAACAGAATGCAATGGTTGGGTAATTATAGAAACCCCAGAATCTAGTAGGATATCAAAAGTAGCTTATCATCAATCAACTAAGTTATTACAGATTCAATTTATGGACAAGAATAATAACATTTATAATTATAAGAATGTACCTAAGGAAAAGTTTGAAGAACTTATATCCTCAGAATCAGTAGGTAAAGCATTCCAAACCTTAATATATAAAGAATACCCATATTACAAAATAAGTGGGTATATCAAAAATGATGGTTACTACAAAAATAATGAATAATTATGAAAGATACAGATGATGACTTAAATATTGACCCTGAACATTTAGTAGGTAGATTAGGCTATTGGCTACTAAGGGCAATAATAATATTCACCATAGTTATGGTAATAGTAATTTTAAGGTACAAAATAAAACAAAAGACAAAAGAAGAAGTAAATACTGAATGCTTTTGGAATAATTATGAACCAAGTAAAAAATCCTATATATCCGGTTATGATTATATTAATGGTATCATAGAATATTCACCAATGGCTTATCCTGGTCAATTTGATAAACCAAAAACTGATAAGAAAATATCAGGAGTAACCATTAATACCAGAGATACTAAAATAGAAACTGGATTATCTAATGAAGAAATACTGGAACAATTAGAAATTGATTACAATGATATTTACGATTACTTTGGAATTGAATTGAGATGAAAGATATTAACGAAATACTCGAAAAAGACAGAATCATAACAAATATAATATTTAGATTGGGTGATATACTATATTCCCTTATGTATGATAACTTGGAATCAATGAACAGAAAAGGGTTCGATTTAAAAGGGACTATCAAATTAAGGTTCCAAAAAATGATGGTAGCACATAATGAAGCTAAAAAAGCCTATTTAAATTTTACTAAGGATATAGAAGGTTTAAACCCAGATGAAATAGACCAATTTATCCAAGATTCAGATGTAATAAGACAATTCTTATTATTAATTACAGATAAAACCCTTGGTAGACCAGAGAATATAGATAAAGCATGGGAATTATTATATAATTTACCTTCTGACAATATTCTAGAACTACCTGAAAAAATACAATTATGATTGAAGATGATATCAGAAAATTAAAGAATAGGCCCAAAATGATAGACTGGGTAAAATCCACTCAAAGAAATTGCCCATACATATATTGGGTTACCCAAGATAAAATAAGTTATCCGCATTGTAAGGTCGATAATGACAATATATGTAGGTATAAAACTTGTAAAAGAATAAGATAATGGGAGAATATAGTTCTAAAGAAGCTATCTTATGGGCACATAAAATATGTTGCCCCTATCACCATGATTATATAGGTGAAAAAGTACAAGGAGTACCAGAACCATTAACCTGTGGGTCAGGTAATAAAAAATGCGATAGTAAATGCTGGTACATGGAAACCTTTGAGAGGGCCTTAAATGGGGCTCTGGAAGTAAACCCAGAATAATAATAGGAAAATATTTGCATTATAAAATTATTCCTATTATATTTGCATTAGATAAAAGAAAAAATAAAATTATTGTTTAACTTAAAACTTTATAAGTATGGAAGCAACAAAAGAAAAAACCAAAAAAGTAAAAAGTATCAAAAAATCGGAACCCAAAGCCGAAGTTACTAAAACCACTAAGAAGGTTAAGGCCATTAAATCCAAGGGCCTTGAACCAGTAAAAGAAAAAGCATCAAAGGCTATCAAGGAAGAAGTTAAGGTAAACTTAATTGAATCCGTAATTTCAAAAAGAGAGGTAAAATATATTTACCCGGAAGATTGCCAAGATACCTTATCCCGTAAAAAATATCGTCAACAGGTAAGAAATAAATTGCACCAATTGGAACTGGCAATGCGGAGAATAGAGGATAAGCAATCCAAAGAATTTAAGGCTAAGGAAAAAGAATACCTGGAATATAAAAAAGGGAAAGTAAAAGAAGGTGTAGCAGCATAGTTCATTTTTCAAACCTAACCTATAAAAATATCGGTACAGGGTTTTACCAGAACCTCCATTTGGTATTATAGGTTAGGTTTACTTTTATTTATAAAACCACCTTTTAATACCATGAACTATGTATGAGCCACTACCAAAAAAAGAGATAGTTAAAACCAATAGGGAACTATTAGAGCTTCATAAAAGGGTAATATTAAATTACCTAGTTCAGTACTATGCTATGAAACTAAGGAGCCGTAAAAAATTCTTCTCTATTTATGAACATTATATCTCAGAAAAAAATATCCGAGAATACTTTAATAGGCCTATAAAGATATTTGTATATGCCTTAATAACTGGTACCTTGGATAATATCCGAGATTACTTTAAAAAATAATTAGCCTATGTTTTTAGATTTAACCTCTACACTTACCTTAGATAAAATCCAAGTAAACCTATTATCTATAGATGAACCTTCTAGAGATTTTACAATAAGTACGGTAGATGAAGTTCTAGTACCTATAACTTGTAAAGATACAATATTTACCCCAGATTTTTCAGCCACAGGTTTTTTTATGCAAAGCTCAAGTGGTAAACCTAGATTTATATTCGGTAATTTACCCAGTTCAACTCATATAATGTATATCACTGGGTTACCAAGAGAAGAAATGATAAATCCTAAGTTTAGGTTTAAACAGGTAGATTTTGTATCATACTGGGAGGATAATCAGGTAGGGTATTTAACACAGATAATTAAAAAGTAAAATAACCATGAACACAAATGAGTATATTATGAAGTATGGTTTAAATACTTCAAAGAGTAATAAATTTAACCGAGAAGAGTTTATTAAGGATTTAAGTAATGAATTTCTAGAACGGTTTAATAATACTAAAGTAGCCAGAGAAAAAATGGGGTTAGAATTTGACTTTAAAATATTTCTTGAATTGGTGAAGGATATGTATGTAAAATTTAATTCCATATCCAATAAAAAATATGGACCCCCTTTGACCCAAAAATTATTCTCGGCTTTTTATGCAATAACGGTAATCCCAACCCGAGAAAAATTTTTCCCAAAGGAACACATGGAAATTACAAACCGAAGAAATAACCTATAAAATAAAATTAACCCGGGGTAAATAGCCATTTTTAACCTAAAAGGTAATAATACTATATAGTGCGAGACTCTTTACCCTGGGTACCTAAAAATAATTTACCTATGATACTTAACAAAGTTTTAGAAGAAATTAAGGCCATAGAAAATTTTAAATCAGTAAGTTACATTGATATAAGGTTATCAAAAAATTATATTGAATTAGCTATATATATGAACTATTCTGAAGATGAACAAGGAAAAATGATACACCTATATCACAAGGCTATCCAGGATATAAAATCCGAGATTCTAACAGAAAATGTAGAGGTTAATACATTTAACAATAAAATCCTAGTTAACATCAAGGCTAATGGCCTATAAACATAATTCTTATGAGATTCACCGGAAAAAGGATACCTAGACCTTATGGGACTACTCAAGCAATGGTATCTTATCATTTAAATAATGACCCTGAAATTTTAAGTACTATACAAAACCTTATAATCCAACAGTGGGTTATAAATAATGGTAAAATATTTGGTAACCATTATTCAGTTCAGGAATTAAGTATGTTTCTTAAATGTAATCCAGAAAAGATAAGGAAACACATGATGGAACAATTGGTTAATACCAAAATATGGGATAAAGACCACCAACAAGAAATTGTAGAATCCCTAATGGGCCAGCAAATTACTTGGGCTCTAGAAGACCGTATGGATATATCTAATCAGTTAAATATACTAAGAGAATCACAAAAAGGTAGATACACACCATTTGTTACAACTGAAGTAAATAAAGTTTTAGGGTTAAAATTATCTACTTCAAATAATTTTCAGGCTATAATAAGAGCCCTAAGCAATAACAATGGTAGTATAAACATATTCAATCAGCAAAATAACCAAACCAATATCCAAAGTGGTATATCAGTAGAAGAGGCAATAACCATAGTACAAAATGAAAATTCTAAATTACTATCAGAAAGTAAAGAAGCTAAATATATCGAATCACATTATCCAATAAATGAATTACCAGAAGTGGTAGCTACAAAGCAGGTAGGTATAAATACCGATAAAGAAGGTGTTACTTTAAATAGGGCAGATATAAATAAAGCCATAGATACCTATGTAAAAGAAATAGATATAGAGGACCATCATGATACTAGGAGAGAAAATGAATTAGAAATAGACCCAGAATCAGATGACCCAGAAGTTTCATATTACTAATCCTTAGGCCCTTAACTGGGCCTAAGTTATTTATTATAAATAAATTGCATTATATATTTATATGTATTATATTTGCATTGATAAAAATATTATTCACTTTTAAAATTTAATCTTATGAAAAATGAAAATGAAAAAACCCTATTATTATTTGACAAGTTAACCAATTCCCTCAATCAGACAGATTACCAAGTTGCCTTTAACAAGTTGGAGAACCTAAGAGGTAATACCTATAATGGTAGAGAATTTGATGAATACATAGTAATCTTGGTAAACTATAGAGTTATCTGGGATATTATAGGTGAGGATAATATTATTGCTTATGGTGATAAATGGATACCTGCTGATTTAGGGGAATATGAAAGAAAGAATAAATTATCTGATTTAGTACTTACCCTAGATTTAATGGGTTTATGGCCATTAACTATATCAAAGGAAATACGTTCAGATGACCATTTTTACATGCACCAATTTGGTAGAGCACACAGGTTGAAATCAAATGTTTTAAAAGTTCTAAAAGGAGTTATAAACCAAGATGATTGATTACAATGGTAATGCCATTTTAGCTGATTACATAGGGAACTCAATCCCAGAATCAGCTAAAATGGTTGAAATAGAAGGTATTAACCTATTAAAGTATAAACTTTATCCAATAACCAATATATTCCATATCCATATAGGAATGTTATATATATTTGAAAATGAGATAAGTATAATACTGTCAAAGGAGATAGATTTAAAGAACAATCTAGTAATATTGACCTTATTTTACACTGGGAAATCTATAGAAAATAGAATCTACACTCTAGAAATAAAACCTAATTACAATATTAACAACATTTATTCAATAGTAAAGGTATGAAAACATTAGAACAACAAGCAGTTTCAATTCTCAAAGAGTATTTAAAAAACAATATCCCCTTTTATTTCTATAAAGAAGGTGTTTGTGAAATACCAGATAAAATAACAGATATAGGCACTAAATACAGTTATGAAACTAAGAGTAATAACCCAGTACTTATATTTGGGAATATAAAAAAATACACTATGCCATTAGTTCAATGCTATAACCATCTAAAAGTAAAAGATTACTTGGGTACCTATGTACCAATTATAACAGTAGATAAAGATAATATAATACCTAATATAGAACATGTTTGTTCTAACATTTATAAGGTAAATATCCACAATGAAAAGTACATACACCCTGGGTGCTTCCTTTTAGAAAATGGGGTTATTCCAGTAATAGATATAAATGAAAATGGTATAATACTAAATGATGGTCAATGTAGGTCTATAAAACAGTTAAAAGAACTATTCCCTAACTTTCAAATATATACATATTTCCAACTTTAAAAATAATCCATTATGTACGGTTCTCATGATTCATTAACTGGTTATCCAGTAAAGAAATGGTGGATGAAATTGTTCCAGCCATTTTCTAAAACACAAAGTCTAAGTATAAGAAGCCAAATTAAACTAGGTGTGGAATTCTTTGATATCAGAGTAAGGTTTAATAAAGAAGGTACCCTAATTGGTTGTCATGGTTTAGTTGAATACAAAGTATTCATAAGTGATATAATCAAGACATTAGAAAATGAGCATATACCATATAGAGTAGTTTTAGAAAATAAACTTGGGGGTAGAAAATGTAAAAAAGAAGACTTAACCCTATTAAAAGATATATTCTTATCAGATATGAATACATATTGTTATTACGTATCCGATAAGAAGAATTGGAATACTGAATATAACCCCTACTACAAAGGCATTAAACCAAATGGTGAATACAATTGTACTGGAGTTATTATTCCAGCTTGGACCCATAAATGGAAGTTAAGGGTGCCATTCTCTAAGTTGTATACAAAAAACAACTGGTCACAAAAGGTATATTGGTATGACTTCGTACAAAAGTTATAATAACCCATTCTAGAAATCTTAAACACATATAATAGTGTTAATTAAAAAGCAAGGTAAACGCTCTGGAATCCTCTTAAACCACAGCCAACCCTTGCTTTTTTTATAAAATAGTAGTAATAATATTTTTCTATATAATATATATGTATTATATTTGCATTGATAAAAATATTATTCACTTTTAAAATTTAATCTTATGAAAAATGAAAATTTAATTGAAAGAAAAATCGAAAAAAGGTATTACAGAAACTTTTTCGATAAATTTTATGACACATTGATAGCTTTCAAAGACCCAAAACATGAATCTATATTGGGATTCAGAAGAAGATTATTTCTACCTAATGGAAACTGCCAATAGGGAAGATGAGGACGATTACCTATTAATGTTCACCGAATTCACATTTAATAACCGAACAATAACAATTTACACTGAAAAATAATATGGAACCTATAACTAATTTTGACCAATTCCCAGATAGAGAACCACAATTCAATTCTCTTCTCCAAAACCTAGAATCTGAATCAAAAGATACTACCATAGACAAGTTAATGGGTATAATAAGCCTAATATATATTGAACATGAAAGTTCATATATGTACAATATAACATTTATACCTAATCCAGACTTGGAAATCTCCAATAAACTTGGAGGAGGCCTAAGAGAAGAATTCAAGAAATTTTCTCTAAGGGTGGCAGCTAATATGGGAATACCACATAAACCGGTAATATACAACCGAGACCTAATATTCACAATAATTCTTTCAGGAAATCTATAAAATCAACTAAAAATCTCAATCTTATGGAAACTAAACAATGTACTAAATGTGGTAGAATTTTACCAATTTCAGAATTCCAACTTAATAATAAAACTCCAGATGGGTTAACCCATATATGCAAAAATTGCTCTCAAAAAGGCAAAAAGAAAAAAAACTTCCAACTCTATGAAAAGGGCAATGAAAACTCTAATCCACTACTCAAAGATTTTACACCACGAGAATTAATCCAAGAATTAAGAATCAGAGGGTATAAAGGAGAATTAACATTTATACAAACCATTAAAATATAAAACCTATGAAAACCTATATCACTACTTCAGATAGTAAAATCTCATTTGAGTTATCAAATGATAATGGACAACAACATGAATTAGATGTCAACTATTTATCATGGAAAACAGAACTAATAAATATCGCTACACTAATATTAAAGAATATCCAGAGATTTAACATAGAAAAACTTCTAAAACTAGAAAACCAAAATCTTAACTCCAATAAGGATAAGGTATATAACACCCTAAATATATCTATACCAATCACAGAAGAGATTATTAAAGAGGTAGCATATACTAAAGAAGATATCATAGATAACTTTCTAGATAGGGTCAATGAAAACCTCCTATTATTCACTGAAGATAACCATATAGATATAACCATAGACAAAAAAGTCCATATAGAAAACCTCCTCAACCAAATAAAAGAAACCCTAATCTAAAAACCCAGATAGGTATATAGGAAAAATAAACCCCCTATATACCTATCCCCTAAAACAACAACCAAATGATAATAATCTTCTCAGCCCTAATAATTTACCTAATTATAACCCTAACATACCTATTTATAACCCTACCCCAAAGAATCAAATCCCATACCCAGATTCCTTTCTAGAACAGGTATAATTTTCTTATTAGTATTCTTTATATACTTATATATAACTTTCTTCCACAAAATCCAAGAACTCCCAATCCCATAGCCCAAAAAACCCAAGAAAAACCCCAAAACAAAAAACCCAACCATATATCCACAAAACAAAATCCCCCAATAACTCAATAGCCCTCCAAACACAAATATATTAATAAAATATATATAACCCTTAATAAAAAGGTAACCCATATAACCATACCTTTATATCAATTAATAACGACCAAAAACCTCCCATCGGAAAAAGGCTTATATTGAATATATATTTAAGTTCAAACTAAGAGAAATCATAGGGTGCCCCCACAATTTCCCCCATTAGAGCCCCCAAAATGCTGAAATGATTATGTTTTTGCTATACGTATGGCCGTCTGGCGAGCTTTTAAATTTTTACTTCCGAAGGGCCCCAATTCTCTTTTTCAGGATAGCCAATTGGCCAGCATTTGGAATACTTTAAGAGTCAAAAATAAACACGTATCTTTAAGAGGCCATCCGAGGCTAAATTTGGGGCAATTTTAGGCCTTTTTAGGCTCATTTTTGGGCAATTTCGGTACCGAAACATAAAATAGGCTTAGATAATTCGGATCATTGATAGTCAGTGAGTTAGATAATTTAGGTACCTAAAGTGGGCCTACCTAAAATAAAAAGCTTAATAAAAAACTATAAAAAAGGCTTAGAAAGGCAAAAATTGGGGATACCTAACTAGCTGATAATGAGCGATCCGAAAGGATTGCGAGAGCTTTCTATAAGGGCGTTAGAAAGGGCAATTTCGGTACCGAATTAGGCAAGGTTAGGCTCGGGGATTTTTGGCAATTTAGGCTCAGGATTTATTAAATTTAGGTACCTAAAAAGGCAATTTAGGCAATAAAAAATTAGGGTTCAGGCAGCCTAAAATTTAAAAATTCAGGTACCCCGGGGCAATAAATTTAATAAAATTTGGGGCTCTAGGCTTGGCAATTTAGGGCCTGATTTTATTAAAAATTTAATCTGGGCTCAGGCATGTAGGCCTACCTAAATTTAAAAATTAGGCTCAGGAACCCAACCAATAAAATACCTCATTAGAAATTTAATATTAAAAACGCCCTTATAATTATACTAAAATTAAATTTAACTCTCTAGAATGAATCCCAATATTTCTTAAACTTGAAGATTTCTATTCAAAAGATATGGTATTTACTATCTTAAACCTTAGCTATCAGGAAGTGGAAGGCCCAGAATAAAATCGATAAAATATTTTTTATTCATATATATAATAATTATATTTGTATCGTATTAATAATTTAAATATATAATATTATGATTAGTAAAGAACAAAACAAAAAAGACAATGCTCGGACCCTGAGCCTGGAATTTGCAAAACTAATTAAAAGGTACCCAGAAACTAAGGAAGGTCTGGAAGAATATCTTGAATACTTGGAAGAGGACCTAGATAAATTAGATAACCTAAGCATCATGGATATAGGGTTAATTTACCTAGAAAATGGTTGCTCTTGGTATTTCTTATTCCGAAAAATAAATCACGAATCAATCTTATCAGAAGACTATGATAAAATAGATTCCTGGCTAGAGGATGATGATGTAACTATTGAACATGAAATAGTAGGATATGGAATGATAAGAGCTAAACTCTCAGTATAAAACCTAATTAAAACTTTAAAGCTATGACATTCAAAGAACTTAAAAAAGAAACACTTAGTAATAATCCTTGGTTCCTTCTTAGTTACACTGGAGAAGAACCTAAAGATTATATAGAGGAGGTAGAATTGGATTCAATCGAAGATTTACCTTTGGAATTAACTGATTACCAATACGGTTATATATACATATATCAAGATAGGGATGCCTTGGTCCAAGAAATTTATAGGCTAGTTCAAGAACTTGATTTAACTAAGGGCTCAGATGACCAATATTACGACTATAATCCTGATACCTATCAAATGGTGATTACCGGGGCTATATATATTGGAATCTGGGATGATATAAAACCTCTCATGGAAGAAAAGCTCAGAATATATCAAGTAGCTTTATTAATAGGGGATATAAAGGAGGTGGAAGAATACTCGGATATAAATGATGCCATTGATAATGCTTTTAATTATATAGAAGCCTTTCTTTAAAGGGGCTACCTAATTTATAGGGTACTTAGGGTTATCTTAGGTACCCTATATTTGTGTATCGGCTATGGAGGTTTTAAATTTAGCGCATAATAGATACTGAGCTAATTCAATTGAACACTAGACCTAATTCTAGCTTTTCTATTCAGTCAAATTACCTTTTCCCATATCTACTATCGGAATATTCTAGGAGAGCCATTAGAGACAGCTAAGGTATTAATTACACAGTTCTGAACCAGCTTTTAACCTAATGGTACCTTTCCGGGCTAACCTAAACTTATTAACCTAA
>ULNX01046934.1_pt1 | contig 95814 bp, 123 predicted proteins | sample 1952061 | NCBI WGS metagenome assembly ULNX01 (sample SAMEA4835588, study PRJEB28245) | human gut metagenome | biome: gut microbiome; material: fecal sample | place: Denmark | collected 2008 | reverse complement strand
AAAGAGCGTCGTTAAATAATGGAGAAGAGATTAAAAATATTATTAATAAAAAGACACAAAAATTCTTTGATATTTATTATGACAATTTCGCTAAATTATTGGTTGAAAATTTTGGAGAAGATTCTGTCGATGATCAGCTTAAAGGAATTTTACAATCAAAATTAAGTGGAATGACAATGACAAAGGGTACTGGCAAAGATCAAGTTGAAACAGCATTTGGTAAGCAAGTTAGTACCGTTTTTAATCAAGCAGATGAATTAGAAAAAAGTCTCCGTAAGAGAATATATGATTCTGTAAATAAAAAGTTAGGAGAAAGCATCTCGGCATATATGAGTACAATTTCTGAAGATGTTACTCGTTTAGAAGGAGAAACTGCTGAAGATAAAGTATTTACCGATGGCAAAGGATTCCGCGTAAATCTAGCAGATCTATATAGAAAGAAAAATGCATATTTCCTTGGAATTAAAGAAGCTTTGGAAAGAGAAGTTAGAGATGCAGAGTTATCTATAGAACAGCAGAAAGCCTATGGTGGTATATCAAAAGAAGAAATTGCTAATATAACAGAAGCTCGCAATAGAGCATATGCTAAGTTGTATGGCGGATCAGATTCTGACATTCAAAATCTTGATATATTAATTGGCGAAGTTGATTCTACTCCAATAGCTGAAACTGTCAAGACTGGCGCAGAACAAGTTGTCAAGAAGACATCGGAGGTTGCTAAAAAAGCCATAGAAAAAGGCATCGAAAGTGCGACCGCTGGATCTGAATCTGCGGCTGCTGGATTAAAAGATGTTTCTGAAATGACCAAAAAAGAACAAGAGGCTCGTCTTGCGGCATTAGAAAAACTAGCCAATGATAAACTTGCTGCACTTAAACAGGCAAGTACTAATACGGCAAAATCCAGACAACTTTTAGGCTATGAAGAAAATAGAGCGACTGATGTCGCAGAGCTTAATAACGTAAAAACGTTCCAGCAATTTAAAACCGCAATTCTTGCACTAACTAATGCGATCGATAATGGCAAAGACGTTTCAAAACAAAATGTAGAATATGGCTTTACGGAAAAAGATGGGAAGGCAATTGAGTTTGCAGTAGGCAATCTGTTCCAAGTTACGTTTGATAAGATAGAACAAGAAATAGATTCTATGACGCATTCCCATGCTTATAAAAAAGGCACCAATAATTTAATGTTCTCCCTTTCAGATATTGAACAATTGGCAGATTTTGCGGACGAAAATAATTTAAAAAAATATAATATGATTTATGGGCGTCAAATGATGTCTATAGATTTAGGAAAAGATTCTTTTGGAACTGCTTTAGATATCGCAGAAAAATATCCAATAATCAACGATGTTATCACTGCCATGTTCTCTACTGCGAATGGAGAGGATATTGCCGCTCAAAATTCTGGAGAAATGGCAAGAATGCTTAATGGGTATCTCCAAAGAGTTGTGAAAGAAGCCGGAGGTATGCTGTCAATATCCGACATTTCCACTGGACATGATGTTGGTGAACAATATTCTATAACAGATGAAGAATACAGTAAATTAAGTAATGTTATTGCCAATTTCCAGTCTTATTACGACCGTGTATTAAATAATGACACTAATGTTTCTAAGCAAGATTATGTAGGAGTTATTAGAAATTTATTGTCCAAAGAGTTTGGTGGAGATTTTATTTCTCAGATTCTAAATCGTGAATATGATAAATCAATGGGCGGTATTGCAACAGAATACAGTGCACTGCCAGATCAATTGACTCAGGCTATGCGCACATTATTTGCTACATTAGAGAGTAAAAAGCTTACTTCTTATGAGCGAGGATTCTATGATGAATATAAAGGTTTGTCTGCTGATGAAATTGCCGCTGAAATGTCTAAGCTAAAAGAGGCTCTTGGCATTGGTGCAAAAGAAATAGAAGAAACTACTAAAGAGGTTAAATCTACTCTGACAAAAGCTCAGATGGATGCTCTTAATCCAGACTCTACTTCCGCGTGGACAAAAAGATCAATTAAAGACGCTGGTAAGGCACTTAGTTGGAACGATAAGAATTATGCTGATATTCAAAAAGTTCTTGGCACAGATAATACCGAAGTCCAAGAATATGTGAACAAATTTAAAGAGCTACAACAGATAGCGGCGGATATTCGCGCAAAAGGAGAAAATGGAACTGTCATTACCGATGCTGACCTTCAGAAACTAGACAGTGCTGTGTCAAAAGTCAAAGAGCTACAAACAGAATTAACCAAAAATGCGAAGATACAAAGCGCATATCAGGCGCTTGATAAAGAAGGCAGAATCATATCTGGAGATAATAAGATTTCAGAAAATACGCTATTTACAGATCGTCAAGCTATTATGGAAGCTTACGCCAAACAATATGCTGCATCTAAAAATAGCCAATATGATTTTAGCCAATATGATTTCGTTAAAGATAAGATATCTTTTGACATGGTAGATGCCGATGGCAAAATAACAAGTGTCATTATGAGTTGGAGTGACGCATTTAATGCTGCTTATATCCAATCTGAGAAGCTTCAAGATTCTTGTGATAATGTTACTGCTTCTATCCATAAAATTAATCAGGCTATTGTTGACGGACAAAAAGAAGGGTTCTTTGATAAGGATAGCGAAGAAATGCAAGCTTATCAGGAAGCAATGAAGGCATATGGGACGGCTCAAGAGGCTGTTAGAAATAGTGCTGCAGATAATCTTGATGAAAACATTGACAAGTTAAAAGCTGCGCAAGAAGAATTGGTCAAGCTTGGAAATGGTATTATTGGGAAGTCTAAAGACGCATATGGATATAATAGCGCCACAAAAGTTCTTGGTAGAGAAGAATATGTTAAGCAAGCATTAAGTGCATATAACGATCAAAGCGTTAATGTTAATGACGTAACTGTTGTCAAAGAATATTTTAATGCTTTAGACGCTTTGAAGAAAAAAAAGGATGAACTCGCTCAGAGCGGTAAACTATTATCTGATTCTGACGGAGAGCAAGCCGCATTGAAGCTTTTGGCAGATAGAGCGACCGAGGCAGAAAAGGCATTGTTAGGCGCGGACGAAGCGCAACGTAAAATTAATTCGCAACAAGCAGATTTGGATGTTCAAAAATTCTTTGCTAATGTTAATCCAAAAGATATTGATGCTGTTAAAAATGCAATGTTAAGCTATGTAAGTTCTGTTGAGGGAGCAAACTTTAAGGGCTTTAATGCAGAAACTCGCACCATGACTTATGAAGTAAGAACCGGGAAACATGAAGTGCAAGAAATGACTATGGTCATGGGGGAATTAGGAAATGCTGTTGAAATTATACCTGGAAAAATCAAGCCAGTTGAAACTGGATTTGAGAGTTTTATTAATGGCATTAAAGGAAAGTTTAAGGAAGTAGGAACTTATCTTGCTTCGTTTGGTAGCATCTATAGGATATTGGGTTCAATAAAACAAGGTGTTCAGTATGTACAGGATATAGATTCCGCATTAACAGAGCTTAAAAAGGTAACTGATGAAACGGATGAAACATATGCGAAATTCTTGAAGACGATGTCTCAAACAGGTGCAAATGTTGGTGCAACTACATCTGATTTGACCAATATGGCGGCAAACTGGGCGAGATTGGGTTATAATATTGAACAGGCAGGAGACCTCGCTAAGAGTACCGCTGTTCTATTAAATGTTTCTGAGTTTACTGATGCCGACAAAGCTTCAGAAGCGCTAATTTCGACCATTCAGGCAAACATAATATGCCTGATTATATAGAAATATATAATTTATAATACATTTAATTGCAGGTAATTCCTAAAGCCTTACACCACAATAATCCCGAAAGGAGATTATGATGGGGCGAAAGCAGAAACAACGTAAGGATGGTTATATGGTTAAATCCTAAGTAACTTTATAATGGATGTTCGTGCAGCCAAGCTCCTAAGTACTTGACAACACAAAATTAATGTGTTATAATAAGTATAGGAGAAGGTTCAACGACTAGAGCTATGTCAGCTCGTACATTGCAAGCTAATGGCAATGGAAAAGGTGTACCCTTAACAGATAAAGCTGAAGGTGAAGAAATAGTCTAATCTTGCATGAAAGTGTAAGTGTTGTTAATTATTGTTGTTTTATGATTTGTTATTTATTTGCAAAGGAGGTGGCTTTTATGAAATATAATCAGGAAGAAGTTAAAGAAATATTATTACAGCATAATTTAATTTTACAAGACGAATATAAAAATATACAGTCCGCTATGTTCTGTATAGATAAAGAAGGTTATAAATATCAAGTTAGATTAAACGATATATTGTCTGGAAGGAAACCGTCACCAATACATGCTAAAAATCAATATAGCCTAGATAATATTGATATGTTTTTAGCCAATAATAGCTTAACTATGAAAAGATTAAGTACCGAATATAACGGGAACAAAGAAAATATGCTATGGGAATGTGAATGTGGTAAAAAATTCGAAACTACATGGAATAGTGTTACGAGAGGAAAACATTATTGTAATTGGTGTGCAAAGAGTAAACGTTTTGATGACATAAAAGATTATACAACTGAAATTAAACAAGAATGTGAACGAAGGGGATATGTTTTATTAACCGATCATATTTATCGCTCAAATAATAAATTTGAATACATATGTACTAAGCACCCAGAATATGGTATTAAAACAAGTACGTATGACATAATGATTAATTGTGGACGAGGTTGTAAACAGTGTGGGATAGAGTCTAGAACCGAAAAGCATAAAATCCCAGAGGAAAAATTAAAAGAATTAGTAGAATCTAAGGGATTTATTTATGCAGGTTATGATTATGACAATGATAAAAATAAATCAAATAAGGTCAACATACATATAATATGTCCAAAACATATTGAAAAGGGAATTCAAAAGATTAAATATGATAATTTAAAAAAGAACACTGGTAAGTGTGGTTATTGTGTTGGTAAATATAGAAGTAAAGATGATTTACAAAAAGAACTAGACGAACTTCATGGTCTTGTTGATATTATTGAATATACTCAATATTCTGAACCAATTACTGCGAAATGTAGAGTGTGTGGCCATATATGGGATACAAATGGGCCAAATCTTACTAATGGGCGTAGATGCCCAAAATGTGTTAAATCTAAATTTGAGATTGAAGTATCTAAGTTATTAGATGATTTTGGGTATAATTATGAAGACCAATACACTTTTTATGATTGTAGAGACATAAATCCATTACCATTTGATTTTTATATATCTGATTATAATATTTTAATTGAGGCTGATGGCGAGGGGCATTATAAGCCAATTCCAAGAGGAAATATGTCTATAGAAGAGGCTGAGGCGCAATTAAATATTATAAAAAAACACGATTATATTAAAACAAAATATTGTTCGGATAATAATATCATATTAATTAGAATTCCATACTGGGAACGTAAAAATTTAAAATGTTATTTGCTAAATGCATTAAACAATATTATAAATAATAAAGCAATATAATTAACAACAAACGAGATGTTGCGAATCTCGTTCAATAATATGATATGGATATGCCGCAGAAGATAGCATGCACGTAGTTGACGTGTTAAATGAAATTGGTAACAATTTTGCAATCTCAAGTGACGGAATTGCAACAGCGTTACAAGATTCTGCAAGCTCCTTAATGGCTGCCGGTAATAATCTTGAGCAAAGTGTAGCACTGGTTGCTGCAGCTATATTTTATGGCTGTTCATATAGAAATATATGATTTGAACACATTTAACTGCTGGGAAACCCTTAGAGCTTTATAAACTACAGCATAGTTAGTAATAACAGGTGTGAATGTTCAAAAATTATAAAGATTGGGCAATCAGCATCCAAGTTGCTTGACAAATTTAAATTTTGTGATATAATGTACAATACAAAATTAAAATCAAGCAAAAGGTTCAACGACCATCCCCATGAAGGGATTTGAGAATATCTAATTGATTATAAAATAAGGGTAAAATCCCGAATACTCAAATCAATAGGAGTAGGACGCAATCGCAAATGGCGTTGGTTAAATACCTTTAAACGAAATGGTGTGCTCCTAACAGGTAATGCTGAGGATGAAGATATGGTCTATTCAATATAGAAATATATTGGCATGTTATTATTTAGAGAGGGAATGAATTTTTAAATAAATATTATAAATAATAACATGCAATACGTTGTTGCGAAACGTATTAAATATAAAAGAATAAAGTATTACAGGATCCATCAAGCGTAGGAAGTGCTCTGCGTACCATCTCACTACGTATTAGAGGTACAAGTGTAGAGGAATTGGAATCACTAGGCGAAGAAACTGATAATGTAGTAGAGAGTGTCAGCAAGCTTCAATCTAAAGTTAAAGCTTTAACTGGTGTAGATATTTTAACTGAAACCGGTGACTATAAGGCAACATATGATATTATAAAAGAAATTGCTCAAGTCTGGGGAGATATGAGTGATATCGACCAAGCGGCATTACTTGAAATGTTAGCTGGTAAAAACCGTTCGAACGCTATGGCTGCAATGTTAACTAACATTACAGACCTTGAAGGTGCGTATCAAGACGCATTAGATGCAGAAGGTTCTGCAATGGCAGAAAATGAGAAACAACTTAATAGTATCCAAGGTCGCATTACACTATTTAACAACGCAGTGCAAACAATGTGGAAAAATACTCTTAATAGTGACGCAGTTAAATTCTTTGTAAACCTTGGTACATCTATAGTAAAAGTAACAGATAAAGTTGGACTATTAAAGGCCGCTATTGCTGCACTTGCTACATATAAGTTTGGCAAATATTTTATTAAGCAGAACTTAGAATTAACCAAACAAGGGGCATCAGCGTCTGACATTTGGAAAAAAGAAAGAGAAAGTGCTTTTGGTCTGAAGAACTTGACGAAAAAGGTATCGCCTGAAGTTGCTCAGGATGATGCAAAAGTTGTAGCGGCAAAACAAGCGGCTGCCGCTGATAATGAAAAAGTGACTGCGGCGCATAATGCAGCCAATGCAGATAACGCTAAAGCTACAGCAGCTCAGAATTTTATTGATTCAATGAACAATAAAACGTCGCAAGACGCTTCTGAAAATATTGAAACAGATGCTGCGGAACGAGTTGCTCAAGCAAAAGAAAAAGAAATCAATGCGGCAGAAAGAGCCGCACAAGCCAAAGAGGAAGAGGCTAATGCAGCAAAAAGAGCTGCAGAGGCCGATAATGCAAAAGTCGGTGCTGCGGATAATGCCGCACAAGCTGACAACGCAGAGTCTGTGGCGTCTAGACAATCCGAGCAAGCCGATAACGCCGAAGCAGTTGCATCTAGGCAAAGTGAGCAAGCCGATATTGCGGAAGCTAATGCATCAAGACAAGCAGAACAAGCAGACGTTGCAGAAGCTGCTGCATCTAGGCAGGCTAGTTCCGCAGATTCTTCTCAGGCCGGTTCATCAATAGGAAGTTCTATCGCCGGATCAAGTGCAGCCGGTGCTGCTTTAGGTGGTCTCAAAGGTCTTGCTCTTGGGTTATTGTTAAGTCTCGCGGCTGCTGGAATACAAAAACTTATAGGCTGGGTAGATGATTTAATCCATCGTCAAGAAATCTTACAAGAAGAAGTCAAGGATTTGACAAATACATATAAAACTTCTGTTGATGAAATTAATAGCTCTTTATCTAAATTAACTACTTCTAATGATTCTGATAAGTTTAAAACGCTTGAGGATGAATTTGTGTCTTTATCTGCTGGTGTTGACGCATTTGGAAACAATATTGGCCTTACTAGTGAGCAATATGAGCGTTATAAGTCTATATGCGAAACTATTGTTGGGGTTAATAACAAATTAATAGAAGGGCACAATAGTGCGACTGAAGCAATTGGCAATAATGCAAATGCATTGTCAGCTTTAATTGAATTTCAAAAAGAACAAGCTCGTTTACAGGCAGAAGAATATGTAAATTCGGAGAACTTACCGAAAATCGCTGAAAACGCGAAAAATGATTATGATGATGCTCACTCTGGCGGTCTTACTTTCCCAACGCCACCAGTTGTTAGTCCTCCAACAGATAATACCTTTACGGGATGGGCAAAATGGCTCGAAGATAATCCTATTCCGCATGATGAATTCGGCGCAAGAGAATGGTTGGAAGAACAACGTGCTGCGTGGGTTGAGGATTATGAGGATTGGTACAACAATCTCTTAGAAGACAATGATATAGCCGCAGATACTCCAATAATGAAATTGCCAGATGATTTAAAAAAACAAGCGACTGATAAACTCAACTATTTTGCCTCACAGTATCAGTCTCTCATACTACAAGTAGATAGATACATTGAGGAACTTGATGCCGAAGAACTAAACGGTATGCGTACAGCAATGTCGGCGGTTTTAACGGCGATGAAAGGTTATAGCGACGCTCCTCAAAGCGTACACAAATTTATGTCGGATTGGGTTAATGAATCTAGCGATTTTATGATTACTGGATCTTTCGATCCAGACAAGGATCCAGAAAAATGGAAAAAACAAATTAAAGACTTTTATCAAAATCTTATTGATAGCGCCAACGATCCATCAACGTGGCAATCCCTTTCATTTGAGGGCGATTCTAAATTTAGTGCGCAACAGCTACTAGACAAGATTTATAATTTTGATCCATCTTCTGTAAGTTGGGAGCAATACCAAGAGCAAATGCAGGAGTTAATTGCCGCATTTTGGAAAGCAATGGGTGTCGATGATCCAACAGCAGAGCAGCGTAATTTCTTTGGTGGAATAGATGTCGATTTTTCAACAAAAAATGATGATGTGACAAAGTGGATAAATGTTTTGTCGGAAAGGCTTGATGTTGACGCTGATACAATACAAGAGAGAATCAATAGAATGCCAGCAAACAAGGTCGAGGCGTTCTTACAAATTGATTGGAACGCGGTTGCCCCAAATTCGTGGCAGGAAGTTGAAGCTGCTATTAACAAACAAATCCCTGCAGCCAGAGAGGTCGTTGGAAATACTCTTTCTACATACGCCGATACTCTGGAAAAATTCACAAACGTACAATCTATCCAAAATGAAGTAATTTATGACAATATTGAGCTCACAGAAGATCAAGGCGCAGCACTGAAAGAACTTATTGGCGGCGAAGAAGATTATGCGGACGCAGTTGATGAAAGCAACGGATATGTCGTTAAGGATATTGAGCTCGTTAATAGACTTATTGCGAAAAAGAAGCAGGAGGCCGTTCAAAACGCTAAGACTGAAAAATCCCAAGCTAGATTAAAGTACTATGAATTGTATAAGAAAATCAGACAATTAACTGGGGCGAACGGAGAACTTGCCCAAGCTAACGCCAAAGAAATTAATGCTCTTTATAAAGAAATGGGGGCAGTTGAACAAACAATTGCGAAGTATAGCATGCTTGAGCAAAGATTGCTTGGTGCTGCAAATGCTTATGATAAATTTGAAGAGGCACAAACTGCGGATCAAGAAAAGGATTATGGAAGCAAAGCAGAAGAAATGATATCTAGCCTTATTGAAGGGCTGCAGTCTGCAAAGATTGGCACAGAAACGTTTAGGGCTGCTGTGTTGGGCATGATTCCAGAAGAAGTATATTCTAATCTTGATACTGTCGAAGAGAAAGTTGCGGCGATTGCTAATTACTTAAAAAATTCTGATTTTAGTAAATATTTTACTTTAACATTTGGTGATGATGGTACTCTTGAAAGTGCTGAAATGAAACTAGATAATGTTAAGGCGTTTATTGAAAGTGCCCAAGAAAAAGGCGTATTCACTAATAAAGGCGACTGGACACATTTTGAACTTTCTGATGACATCAAAACATTAGATGATTTTTGCGAAAAAATGAACCTTACAAAAGAAATGGCTTTTGCAATGTTCACAGAAATTGACTCTTATGATGGCGAATGGTTAAATGGAGATTTTGGCACGATGCTCGATCAACTTGATTTGGGCTTAGAAGGTAATATCTTCATGGCAACAAAAACTCTAACAGAGCTCGATGTTTCTTTAGCTAATAACAAAATAAGTGTGGAAGAGTGGGCAGAAAAATATCAAGAGGCAAATTCTAAGCTGCAAGGATGTGCACAAGAAGCAAGAACAAATGCAGTAGAATATCAAAATGCTACTACAGAAGTTGCAAATTACAAGAAAGAACTAGAACAAGCGACTCAAAAACTTAGTGAGCTGAATAAACCAGAGAGTGGAGCTACGCAAGAGGAAATTCAGGCACAAACAGATAAGGTCAAGCAACTTACCGAGCAACTTGGAGCAGCTCTGCAAAAGAAGTATGGATTAGAAGAACCAACAGAAATGTCTATTCAGCTTGCATTAGATGATATAGATTCGCAAATGACCGTCTGGAAAGCGAACAATAATGAGTTAGCAGTCAAAGCGAATATAGCGAATATAGACGATAGTCAACTTGTAGAACTTGGTGAAGATGGTAAATATCAAATTAAGCCAGATGTAGAGATAACTGATGATGAACGTCAAAAATTGCAACAGTATATAGATTTATTGAATGATCAAGGCACGATTAATCTTCTCGTCGAAAATCAAGAAGAAGCGAAAGCGCAAATTGAAGAAGTTAAAACCGCAGCAGAAGCAGCGAAGAAGGCTATTGAGGCGCTCCCAGACCCAAGTGTTGATAGCACTGCTGCAGTAAAATCAATTAATAATTTGATTGACGCAATTGACAGAGTCCCTACTGGTGTTACTGTCACTACTACATATCGTGAGGTAAATGAAAATCAGACAGCGACGAAGCATAGTGGACGTCGTAGCCGTTATGAATTAAATTCTACAATGGCTAATGGTACGGCTCACGCTTCTGGCAATTGGGGGGCAGAATCAGCTGATACATCTTTAGTTGGTGAATTAGGCCCAGAACTTCGTGTGCGTGGAAACCACTGGGATATGCTCGGAGAAAATGGCGCAGAGTTCACTGATGTTAAAAAGGGTGACATTATATTCAACCATAAACAAACAAAATCTTTACTTGAAAATGGTTACATTAATAGTAGAGGCAAAGCATATGCAAGCGGAACAAATGTTATTGGTAACATATTTGATAAGCTAAAACTTAATAAGCTTGCTAAATATGCTGAAGAAATGTGTGTGCAATATGAAAAATTGGTAAACGGCAATGTAGACCTTCGTAACCGCCCACATCTATCTCCATCGTATGAACATGACCTTGCTATGCGTGGAGGATACAATTCATTCATCGGCTCTGACGGAGAAATCTATGCAAGTACTTCCGCAGAGACTGTAACAATTGGGGATAAGAATAAGTATACTATTGATATTACTCCTGTTCTTGAGAATGGAGATGTTTTAACATCTGATGCACTTGCCGACTATATAGATGGTCTTGTCACGAATGGATCAACGCAGGATCTTCTTGATTCTGATAAGTATAACTTGGTTATTCGTGCTGTTCCTGGAGAGTATGATGAAAAAGATTGGACTGGATTTGAGGGCGAACTTTCCAAATATAAAGATGGTTATCTTAATACTATTATGGAAATGTTTAGTCTCGGCGGAGACAAAGCCGTTGAATCATCTGGCTTTAGTTCAGTTGGCCTTGCTGGCGTTGTAAAAGATTTGCAGGGCAACGGTTCTTATACTGGCAAAGAGGTAGCGTCTGCCATTGATGACACTTCTGACGGAATGAGAGAACTTGACAATCTTATTAATCAATATGTAACAGATGTACTTAATGCTAAATCTCTTGCAGATGACATTGGCACAGATTTATCTCAAACAAAATATGGGAATGTAGATACTAATGATCGTCAGGAACTATATTGGGACGAAGAGTCACTTGATAAGTATGGCGACGCAATAGATAGTTGGGGCATGAAAGCCGATGATTTGGTTGGCACATATTCCACTTTATTAAGTTCTGTTGGTGAATTTGATGGAGAAGACATATCGTTTACTCCGATTTTACAGACAGAAAATGGCCCACAATTGCTTGACTCCAATACTGTAGATAAGTATATCTGGGGACTTATTGACGAAGCGAAGCAAAATGATGGGAAATGGACAAGTGATGAACTATTCCAACTTGATACCAAAGGACTGGAAGTTGATGGAGTTGTCGTTAAGAATCTTCTTGAAGGTATTGGTCAGGATGCAGATAAAACGGCTAAATTACTCCATTATGTTGGAGATACTGGAGCTATTTCAAATCTAGAAGGCGAGATTGAATCTACACCTTCTGAGCTTGTAGCAACAGGAGAAAACGTAAGTGCAGTTCAAGCGAAACTTGATAAGCTTAATGCGACAAGCATTAGTGATAAAACATTTACAATTACAACAGCTTATCAAACCATCGGTAAGGGAACCGAACAAACAGTTCATACTCCTGGTGCGAGCGGACGACTGACAATATATGCAGATGGCACAGCTCATGCATCTGGTAATTGGGGATTGCCACAAGCAGAAGATGATGCTTTAGTTGGCGAACTCGGGATGGAAACCGTTGTAGACCCTCAAACTGGCAAATATTATACTGTTGGAGATAATGGCGCAGAATTTGTAGATTTGCCAAAGAATGCAATTATCTTTAATCACAAGCAAACCGAAGAGTTGTTCAAGAACGGGCATATCAATTCTCGTGGCAAAGCCTACTCTGAAGGTAATGCACATGTAACAATCGTTCCAGATTATACGACGCCAACTTATTATAGTGGCGCTAAGAATGATAATTTCTGGACAGATTTGAACGATGCAGCAGATAGTTTATCTGACGCTGGAGATGATCTTTCTGATGCTGCCAATGATTTTGAAGAAATGTTCGACTGGTTCGCAGTTTTGCTTGAGGAGATTGATGATGATTTAAATTATATGTCCGCAGCACTAGAAAATGCCGTAGGTATTTCTGCTAAAAATGATATCCAAGATCAAATGATTAATGTCAATAAGTATAAATTGACAGAACTTGGAGAAGGTTATAAACTTTATGCGGATTATGCCGCACAACTTTTAGAGAAGGTACCACAGCAATACCAAGAGCTTGCTAAAAATGGCGGTGTTGCTTTAACAGAATTCTTAGGAGAAGCTAATCAAGAAGTTGTAGAGGCGATTAATAACTATCGTGAATGGGCACAAAAAGCATCAGATGTAAGAACGCAACAGCAACAAGTCAAGAAAGAAATTACATCACTCTCATTACAAAAAGTGCAAACTATTGCGGATGAGTATGATAGAGTTATTACTAAGATTATAACTCTTAACGATTTACTTCAGGCGAACGTCGATCTGATAGACGAGCAAGGCGAACGTACTTCTGCAGTAATGTATGAAGAAATGATTAAGAATAGCATCAAAGAGCTTGATGAACTTCAAAAGAAACGCAATGACATGCAAAAAGAATTTGATGCTCAGGTTTCTGCTGGCAATATTGATGTCGGCTCTGAGGAATGGTATGAAGGGGTCGCCGCAATTCAAGATGTTGATAAGGCTATTATTGACTGCCGTAAAGAGATTGAAGGATTCCAAAATTCTATCAATCAGTTACACTGGGATAACTTTGATGGTCTTATTAAAGCTATTGATAATGTCGGCAATGAAATATCTAATTTAGGCGATTTAATCGATGATGAGGATGTTGCCGATGAAATGGGCAATTGGACTAATGAGGGCATCACTAAAATGGGTTTACTTGCCCAAGAAATGGAACGTGCCCAATATAGAGCAAAACAATATGCAGAACAAATTGAATACCTTAATCAAGAATATGCCGCTGGCAAGTATAGTACAGATGAGTATAACGAAAAACTACAAGAACTCAAAGATGGACAATGGGATAGTATAAAGTCATATGAGGCTGCAAAAGACGCTATTGTCGATTTAAATAGGACTCGTGTTGATGCTGCCAAGGATGCAATGCAAAAAGAGATCGATGCTTATAATGAGCTTATTGATAAGAAGAAAGAAGAACTTCAACTTTCCAAAGATGCCCATGACTTCTCTAAACAGGTAGCAGAGTCGCAAAAGAATATTGCCACCATTGAAAAACAACTTGCCGCATTAGCTGGTGATAATTCTGCCAGTGCCATTGCTAGAAGAAAGAAACTCGAAGCGGAGCTTGCTGCAGCCCAAGAAGAACTGGATGAGCTATATTATAATCATAGTATCGAAAAACAACAAGATGCGTTGGACGATCAAGCAGAGAATTATCAAGACGAAAAAGAGAAAGAAATGGAGGCTCTCGACGAATACCTTAAGAACGTTGAGCAAGTTATCGCTGATAGTTTTGCAACCATTACTGGTAATACTGAGGCAGTTGCTGAAACGCTTAAGGGAATCGCGGACGAATATGGCATCGACCTTTCCGAAGCAATCATTAATCCTTGGGAACAAGGTGTAATTGCTATTGGTACTTACCAAGATCAGCTTAATACTTCTACGAGCGCCTTTACCGCACAACTAGATTTAATTAAACAACAGTTACTTGATTTGCAAGCGGCAGCGGATGAAACTGCAAGGCATTTAATTGATGTTACTAATCAAAATGTAAATAAGACGTCTTCTGCAACATATACTCCTCCGACTCCATCCGCCCCTTCTCAGCCTAGTCAACCTCAAACACCTTCAAAACCAGCAGCCCCAGCTAATGGTTCTAGTGTTACGGTTAAAAAGTCTGCCACTAATTTTAGTAGAGATGGCGGTAATGGTACGAGAATGCAATCTTGGGTTCCTGGCTCAACATTTACTGTTTATCAAGTTAGTGGCTCTGAGGTGCTAATTGGCAGAAATGGACAGTATACTGGATGGGTCAAGTTAAGTGACATAGAAGGATATGCAAAAGGTACAAAGAAAGTCTCAAAAGACCAGTTGGCGCTTATTGATGAACTTGGCGAAGAGCTGGTATTACATGCTGGCAAAGATGGGAAGCTTCAATTCCTAAGCAAAGGTAGTAGTGTTGTCCCGTCTGATATTACAGATAATCTCATGAAGCTCGGCTCTCTTGATCCAACAGATGTTCTTGATAGAAACAAGCCGAAGATCGGCGCTCCTTATATTGTAAACAATAGTATGGAAATCAATATGAATATAGCAGAAGTCGTGCATATTGACAACGCCGATAATCGTTCTATTCCAGATATCACTAAGGCAGTACAGAGTCAAATGGATGCGTATATGAAAAACATCAATAACAGCCTTAAGAGATTCACAAGATAATTTATTATAGGAGAGGTATTTCGGTGCCTCTCCTTATCTTATATAGGAGTTAGGAGGTGCGGTATTAGTGATTTACCAGCCTAAAGTAGAATTTAGAAATAAAACTAATTATGATGAGAGACTTGTTGTCGCAACTTTTAATCCAGATTCTGGCGAAGTAGATTCGTATCTCAATATGGAACCTGTATATACGGATAGCTATGATGGGAGTCTGCGTACAGATTACGGAGCAAAGTATAGTTCCGTAGCTGCACCATCTGTAACGTTTGTAGATATTGATGGCGCAGACATTCAGCCATCAAAGGTTCGATCTATGATGAGATGGCTAACTGGCTCGAAACAAAACGCGTGGATGAATATTTATAATATAGACAATGAACTTGTATGTTCATATTTTGGTAGATTTACTGATGTTAAACTTCAAAAAATGGACGCGAGAGTTATTGGAATTAGAGCCGAATTTACATCTGTCAGTCCATGGGCTTATTCAGCCGCGAAGACTGTTAAGATGACAATCTCTGGAAACACTGATTTTAATATAGATAATCAGAGCGATGATTTATATTCTTATGTTTATCCTAGAATGGTATTTAAAAATGGTCAGAGCCTAGCTGATTTTTCAATCCAAAATAATACAACCGGGTCTGAAACTGTTTTTAAAAATCTTCAACCAGGCGAAACCGTTACAATAGATAATAATTTTGTCGCATATTCTGATAATACTGCAAGGATTTTCAATAATGATTTTAACTTTATATTCCCAGCATTATCTACTGGTATAAATAGCTTTAGCACAATTGGAAATGGTGAATTAACAATTGAATTTAGATATCCAATGAAGGTATCTGACGGACTATTAAATAACTATGAAGTGAAAAATGCAGTAGTTGTTTATGTTGAAAATAGTGTTGTAAAAATTAAGGGCAATACGGACTTAGAGCCGCCAGTTGGAGTTAATATAAGCGTATCTGGCGAAACTATGACTGTCAGAGGCACTATCAAGAGTGTTAAAACAGAAATTGGAACTTCTGCATTCAGTGAAAGTGATGGCATTTTGTTTATCGATGATAGCACACATGAGTGCCCGTTTGACGAGTTCAACGCCGATGTACAAAACGGAAGACTTATTATTAAAAAATATTTTAATGATATTCAAATTACAAGATAAGGTGGTGCGACGAGATGCAATTACCATTCGACCTTACTTCTGGCACTTATAGAAAACCAAAGGTAATTTTGTGCCAGACAAACAAAGAAAAAATTTGTCAACTAGATGTAACAGATTTGCAAGGTACATTTAAGTTTAATAGTTATTCTGAAATTTCATTTAATGTCGCATCAATTTATCATGATCTTATTACTGGAGAACAGAAGCCTACTCCGTACTATGATTATGTTGAAGGACTTCGTCTTGTGTATCTTGAGGGATTTGGATATTTTCAGCTTCAAGATCCAGAGCTTTATAGTGATGGCATTCAAGAATATAAACAGATTAATGCTTATTCATTAGAATATTCATTATCGCAAAGATATCTTGAAACATTTATTATCAATATGGGTGATGCTGGAGACACCATTGGTAGTATAGATGGGGTTGTACTATATAATCCATCGGATGTGAGCCACAGTTTGCTACATTTAGTTTTGCAAAAAGCGTATGGGTGGACTATTGGACATGTAGATGAGGAACTGGCGTCTCAAGGACGTAGTTTTGAAGTTGATAGAGAGTCAATTTACGACTTTATTATGAACGATATGTGCGATACTTTTAAGTGCTATGTTGAATTTGATACAATAAATAATATTATAAATGTATATTCAGAAAATGAAATTGAACGATTTACCGGTGATGGCGAAACGAAAATCTTTAAGTTATCTAGTGATTTTTCTGACAATAGCACAGTCACAATTAATGGACATGAAACTACGCAATATGAATATAACAAAGATACAAAGGAACTTGAATTGGCGACTACCCCATCTCAGGGGGATATTATTGAAATTACCAATGAATTCAAGAGTAAATATGATACAGATATTATTGTTGCGTTTGAAAATTTATCAAATGAAATGCACATAAATTATTCCGCAGATGATATTAAAACAGTTCTTACTGTTAAAGGCGCAGATGATTTAGATGTTCGTAATGTTAATTTTGGGTTGCCATCTATCATGAATTTGGAATATTATTGCACCCCAGAATGGATGGGAGAAAAGCTTTATAAGGAATATCTCGCCTATATAGATAAGCAAGATAAATATATGAGCGGCTTCTATAGTAAAGATATTTCTGGCTCTACGGAAGAATCATTTACCGTTGCACCGACAACAGAAAAATTTGTTGCAGGAGAAACACAAGAATTCATTGCTCAAGGCGCTACCGAATCGTTTAATGCAGATGGGAATATTTCGTCTTTTAACATTGATAAATCTTCCGTAGAATTTGTGATAGAAAGTGCGATTGAAGAGTTTGAAATTAGTGGTAATACAGAAACATTTACAGAGCCAGAAATGCAGACAGAAATCATTATGAGCCAAGATGAGTTCGTTCAAGCAATAACGGTTTCTGACGCAAATATTAATACATTTAATCTTTCGGCTGCTATTATAATTGAGCAGATAAGAGTGTTATTAAATGAAAAAGAATTAGAGTCTACGGAATATCAATATGCAGATAATGTGTTAACAATTAATACGGCCTTAAATAAAAATGATAAAATTGAGGTTTATTCGTATACGAATGAATTTACACTAAAAAAATCACTTTCTTCTAAAAGTATTGTATATATTAACGGTAAAGAAACAACTAATTATAAATATAATACAGAAATTAATAAGTTAACGCTTTATGACAATTTGCCATCTCAATGTACCATAACAATTAAAACACCAATGGGGACAATTCAAACAAGTTTTAAGCTGTCTAATCTTGCGAATAAAATAGTCTTTGTGAAAGTTGATAATGTGGCAACAAATGCTTATTCTATAAACAAAAGCAGCAAGACCTTAACCATTACTGATACCACGATTCTACAATACGGTAGCGTTATTACTGTGACGTCAATTGATAATGAAGTTACTTTAAGTAATACGAAAGATAAAATTATAGCGATCAAAATCAATGGCAATAATACTAATAAATATAATTTGCAAGGCAGCACTTTAATTATAACTGATGATGATTTAAATGTTGACGATATTGTTTCCGTAGAATCTGTTGATACACATTTTAATTTATCTGCACATAAAGATAAAAAAATTGTGTCAGTCAGTATTGAAGATAATGTGCTTACATCTCCAGATAATTATCAATTAGATACAAATACTGGTATATTAACGATCTTGAATTATGAACTGCATTCAGGGGACAAGCTATTAATTAAGCTAGTTAATAACAATTTCAATGTTTTTCAAAGAAAAAATAAAACGTTATCTGTTAAAATTGATTCTGCAAAAACATCTTTATACAGCTTAAACACCGATACAAATGTATTAACAATTACAGACCTAAATACATTATTTAATGGGACGCAAGTATCATTTGAGTCAGTAGATGAATATTTTACATTAAGTTCGACAAAAGATAAAATAGTTTTAATTTCAGTAAATGGTATTGCTATTGATGATGGCGAATATAGTTATGCAAATAATCAATTAACCATTACATCGAGCGTTTTAACTGCAACTAGCAATATTACTGTGCAATCCGTAGGCACTAATTTTGTTCCAATGGCGTTTGTTGGTAAAATAGATTCTGTTTTTGTTGATGGAATAAAAACTACTGCATATGATTTTGATAGCATAGCAAATATCCTGACAATTAATGATACTAAATTAATGCCGAATAGCACTGTTGTTTTAAAAATAATTAATAATAGTTTTTACCTATCTGATGTTCAGTCGTCTGCGATAACAACGGTTATGATTAATGACATAAAAACAACAAATTATACTTTTATTTCTGGTGTATTAACTATTGCAGATAACTTACAAGTCGGTGATACAATATCGGTTGAAATAATTGACAATCATTTTAATGTGTTAAATGAAGTTGGCTTAAGACACATCGTAGAAAAGTCATCTGACAACATTACATTCGAAACCATTCAAGAAGGCAAAAATGGTTATGAATATGATGAGACTACGAGAATATTAACTATTTATGTTCCATTACAAAATGGTGATAAAATTAGAATTAAGACGATTGACTCTGAAAATGCATTATTAATTGTTGCCTCAAATGCAGGAGAAGGAGAAATTGCAATCGATGATGTAACGCCAACGTTAAAGTCTTATGCCCCAAAAATTGGTGATTATGTTATAAAAATTAATGGATATACAGAAACTTTACAAGAATTATATAAATTAATTGATAGTCGTTTAACAGAGGAAAATTCTATTCCTGATGAATATAAAATTACCGAAATTAAACTTAACCCAGATAACTATGATGATGCTGATATGTTTTTGCCAGAAGCGAGTATAGAAAATCTTGGCGAGATTTATAAAATTATTAATCAGGAAAAGATCGAAGAAAATGGCACTATCACATATAACGATATAGCTTATAAGTATTATGTATGTGAAATGCGCATGACAACTTATACCGATGATGATGGCAAAGAACAGAGAAAATATACGTATAGGTGGAATGAAAGAGATTTGGTTTTTGGCGGAGACGGAATTAATTCACTCAAAGAACAGATAGATATTTATTCTTCTATTAATGATGTTCAAATTGCCGCAGAATGGGATCAAAAACCACAAGATAGTGATGAATATAAAAGTTATGTTGATAATTTGAATAAATTGCAAAAAGCAAAAGCCGAGTTAGCAGAAAAGCAAAATGCAGTAAATGGTATTGCAGAACAAATACAAGCAATGCAAGCAAGCATTCGAGCAATTTCAGAAGATATTAGTATTGAAAAAAACTTTTCGCCAGAGAGTTTAGACAGACTATCTTTATTTTTTAGAGAAGACGAATATTCTGACGATTGCTTCTGCACAACCGAAATTGATACTGATTTGGATATTATCAATACACAAAAAGAATTATTGGTCGCAGGATATAAAAAGCTAAAAAATATTTCACGTCCTACATTATCTTTTTCTGCATCTATGAAAAACATTTATGCCATGCCGGAATTTGCCCCAATTTTAAAGCAATTCGAATTAGGTAATTTCATTAAAGTTAGAATAAGACCAGATTATCTTAAAAAGGCAAGATTACTTGAAGTACAACTTAATTTTGATGATTTAAGTAATTTCACATGTACATTTGGAGATTTACTACTTGCAAAAGACCAAGGAGATTTACATGCGGAATTATTAGCTCAAGCTGTTAATGCTGGCAAGGCTGTCGCAAGTGGTTCTTCTTATTGGCAAAAGGGATACGACGTTGCTACGGCAATTGAAGAAAAAATTCGTCAAGGCTTAATTGATGCTACAACTTCAATTAAATCAAATTCCGCTGGGCAAAATGTTTCATGGGACAATTACGGTATTCATCTACGCAAAATTGTAGATGGTGTATTAGATAATCATGAAGGTTGGATTACTAACAATAAATTCTTATATTCAGATGATAATTTCCAGACTACAAAATCAGTGTTCGGTAATTATACTGTCAATGGAGAGACATATTGGGGTATCTTAGCTGGATGTGTTAGCGCAGGACTAATTGAAGGTAGTAGTATTATCGGCGGCACAATATGCATTGGAGAGCAAGAAGATGGCACATATGCATTTATGGTTGACAAAGATGGCACTGTAACGATGAACAAGGGCGATGCTGCAGACAAGTTATCATACTTTGGGTTTGATGGCGATAATGGCTTAATCGTTGGTGAAAATAAGAACGGAGATTATTTCTCTAGGGTATCTGCCCAAAAAATTGAATTCTGTCGTAAAGCTAGAATCATTACTGTGACTTCCGAACCAACTCATAAATATGACAACTATGATTACATTCTGTACGAACATGCAGAATCTAGCGCGACATATTATGATTATTATAAGAATCCAGATTTCTTATATAAAGTAGAAGAACCAATTTATGAAGCACGAGCAATTAATGAGAATTTTGCAGATCCAGAGATTAAGTTTGGCATTCCAATTACTTATTTCGCAAATGATACTGCATATATGAAACAAGCAGAAATAGAAGGCAGTCTCAAGGTCGGCACGATAGAGCAAACTCCATCTATTTCTTTGGGTAATTTTAAGTTGCAAGTAGAAAGTAATGGTAGTTTATCTATCATAGCTACATAATCGAATGGAGGTGATAAACTATGGCATCAAGTGGTGCATTTGAAACAAGCGTATATAATGCTGCCGGTAGTTCATATCCAGATAGAATCAGAGTTGAGTGGTCTTCTTCGCAGAGTATTGCTAACAATACTTCTACTATATATTGGGCTGTAAAATCGGCAGGTGGCACTGGAAACTCATATCATTATGTAATGGCTGGCCCAGTGACTGTAAATATTGCTGGTACCACAGTATATAGTCGTTCTGATAGATTTGAATTGCACGTTGGAGCAACGCTTGGTTCTGGTAGTTTTACGCTAACACACAATACAGATGGCTCTGCGACATTAACAGGATGGGCTGAGGCCGCAATTTATACATATGCGGTTAGTAGTACTAGATACGGCTATTCTGTTGATCTTCCGCAAATTCCTAGAGCTTCCAGCGTTAGCGTAAATGGCAGCACAATGGGCTCTCCAATTACGGTTCAAATATCTAAGGCAGTATCATCTTTTACCCATACAGTGACATGGGCTTTTGGCAGCCGTAGTGGGACAATAGTTTCACAAACTTCTAGCTCGTCTATATCATGGACTCCTCCATTGGACTTAGCATGGCAGATTCCAAATGCGACATCTGGTACGGGTACAATTGTATGCACAACATATAATAACGGAACTAACGTTGGGCAAAAATCGATTAATTTTACATTAACAGTTCCATCTTATGTTTGTCCGGCCATTAATAGTTTTGTTCCGTCTATTGCAAGCACCAGGCCGTCTGGGTGCGGCATGTATGTGAAGAATAATTCAACTGTTCAATGGAGCGCAAATGTCTCTGGAACTTATGGATCAACAATTAGGAAATGTGTAATTAATGGCCCGAATCTATCTTATACATCTACAAGTTCTTCTACGTCATATTCTGCTACAAGTTCTACGCTGACTACTTACGGCAGAAAAGAATATACAATAACAATTACAGATAGCCGTGGCAGAACCGCCACAGGTGTTCAAAGTATAGAGGTCGTAGATTATAATGCGCCAGTGTTGACATCATGTAACTCATTTAGAAGCAATTCTGATGGGACAATGAATAGCTCTGGGACATATGTCACACATAAAATAACGGCGTCATTTTACACACTAGGTGGTAAAAACAATATAAAAATTGTTGTATCTAGCCGCGAAGGTAAAACGGGGAGTTATGGGAATCAAACAACAATTAAAAATGATTCGACTAATACAATTAGTTATACGTATACTTCTGCTTCTAATTCTTTCCAAGTAGATAAGACATACGATTTTCAATTCCAAATTATAGATAGTGTTGGACAGTATGCGTTTGAATACACACACATCGGCACAAAAAATATCCCATTGAACATAGCTGGTGATAATAATGCAGTTGCTATTGGAAGATTCGCGCAAACATCCAAAGACAATACTGGTCGATTTGACTGCACATGGCCAGCACATTTTGCCTCCGCTCCAATTGTTGATTCTGACAGAAATTTAAAACACAATATCAAAGACATTGATATTGATATTATTGACTCTTTGCGTCCTGTACAATATAAACTATGCAGCGAAAATTCGGATACAATTCATTATGGATTTATTGCTCAAGATGTGGAACAGGCGCTTTATAGCACAAGCCTCCGGTCACAAAAAACAGGCATAGTTTATTATGATGAGGATAAGGATACCAATAAGCGTTCAAATTATGCCTTAGCGTATGATGAACTTATTCCATTGTTAGTAAAAAAATGTCAAGAACTCCAGCAAGAAATCAATAAATTAAAAGGAAAACAATAAAAATGGTTAAAAGGAGATAATTTATTATGAATGGGTGATTTTTTATGGAATTAATTAAAGATATAGCTGCTATTGTTGGTTGCATATCGGCCATTATCGCACTTGTTACTACAATGTTTAGACCTGTAAGAAAAAAGATTGTCAATTGGATTAAGCATACTTCTGAGGCAAGTGAAACTGCTATTGCTATTAAGGATATTAATACCAAAATTGCGTCACTTGAGGATAGTGTTGGTGATATTCTTACACGAGTTAATAAAATAGATAGCAGTATTAAGACATTAGATCAAAGGGTTTTTGAAAATGAGCGCGATAGAATTAAGTCAGAACTGTCCGAGTATGCATCTAGATGTACTCGTGGGTTGAAAATATATCCAGAAGAAATGGTACATATAGAAGAAATGTATGCAAAATACAGCGATACGCTCCACTGTAACCACACAGGGACGCAGAATTATAATATAATAGTTAATTATTATAAAAATCAAGATTGGTTAAAAGGATAAAATTATAGGGTCGAGATTAATTGCTCGACCCTATTTTTTTTGCTTATTATAGTCCTCGATATATTGACTCATTACGTAATTAATTAAATTCGTGATCGTTCTTCCTTGCTTTTTAGCTATACACTCAAGTTCAAGGCGTTGCGAAACCGTCATACGTAATGTAAAGTTTGTTGTCTCAGTTGATTTTATTTCCAAATTTATCACTCCCCTCTCATATTATTTTAACCTCTCTCCGTGTCATTTGCAATGCAAAAATAAAAAGAGTGGTTGAAACCACTCATTACTTAAGATTTTTTATAACAGACATAGATGCATTTTGTGTTTCTTGCAACAAATGAGAATATACTGTCATTGTAACGTCAATTTTTGCGTGCCCAACTATTTTCGAAATCATTGTTATTGGAACACCTTGGTCAATAAGCGTACTTACGAACGTGTGCCTCAATGAGTGCGGCCCACACTGTTCTATGTCTGCTTGTTTTAATATACGCTGAAATACCTTATACGCATCAGCAGGGCGAATTATTGTATTATATCTTGAGCGTACAATGTACTGTTCTGGATCATATCCTTTTTCTTTTTTCAAATCGTTAAGAGCCTCTATTGCCATGTCTGATAAAAATACGGTTCTCCCTCTTCCTCCCTTTGTAGTTGATTGATCAATAAGAATTTTGCTTCCATCATTTTTTGTTCGGTCTTTTACATACACTATGGTTCTTGATACATATACTGTTCTTTTTTCAAAGTCAATATATTTCCACTTAAGTGCGAGTCCTTCGCCAAGTCTAAGCCCAGTATACATTAAGAAAACATAAAATGCACCATATTTAAATCTTCTTTCCCCGTTACTATATTTCATATAGCAGGCGTTTACCAACCTAACTCTTTCCTCTTCTGAAAAGAATCTTTGCTCTTTTTCTTCAAATAGTTCTCGTTTTGGCATCACTACATTGTCTATTGGGTTTTTGTTTACTTTTCCTCTGGCTATAGCATAATCAAAAATTTGCCCCAATGTTCCATAAGCTTTGCGAATTGTTGAACGTGAATACCCGTCTGTTTTAAACTTATTTATTATCATGGTTTGAATTAAACTATCGTCTATTTGCTGCAATGCCAAATCCCCTAACTGTTTAATTAAAAATTTTTCTGTTATGTCTGCAAGTCTATCATATGAGGCTGGTTTAATCGATGGCTGTTTAATATTTTTAAGCCATGAACGAGCAAAATCCTTAAATAAAACGTCTTTCTCTCCAACAATACCTGTTGACAATAACGCTTCAAATGCTTGCTTTTTGTTTAAGCACTCTTGCTTTGTGCCATAGAAATATTTCCTGCCAAACCCCTTGTATGATACAGATAACTTCCATTTACCATTATCGCGCTGTGTCCAAGATCCTTCTCCGTTCATTCTCTTCTTTGCCACAATAACCACTCCTTTAACAATACAAAATTAATTGTACTACTATTATAATTTATGTTAACTGATGTGGTCAAGTTGTAAATTTCGTACCACATTTATACCACAATTATGGTATTAAATATGGTGAAAAAACATCAAAAACAATGAATGTTAGTGAAATGCTTATGATTTATATATTAGGGCTAATCCATTGAAAATACTAGACTTGTTGATTCTATAATGATAATATTTATTGCACTAATATTTATTCAAATGGATAGACTAAACCTACCTAGGTAAGGACTTCAAAGTATTGATTCGACTAGTGTTTGTGTGAATGTGTTTTGTATTTGACCACATCATTTACCACAATTTGATTGTACCACAATTTGCAATGCATAGCAAGGCTTAATAATTATTTTTTATATGCCAATGTCTTTTTCTCGAACCATGCATCAACTTTATCTTCAATAACAAGAAATTTGTTGCCGATTCTCACCGAAGGGAAGTCTTTTCTTTTGACAAGATCATATACAGAATTGATTCCTATTATACCAGAATGTTGCGCGTTTAATTTTTCGTATAATTGTTTAACGGTAATATATTTCATTATATCATCTCCTTGAATATTTTTAAATAAATATGGCAATTATTTAAATGGTTGCATAATGCTTTTCATCTATATAATTTACGGGGCGACAGGTTATCTCTTCCTGCCGTCCCGTATTTTTTATTTAATTGTTATACTCCAGTAGAGCCATAACCACCGATTCTGGCTGTTTTGGTATTGTCATTATCTATTGTTAAATACTTAATAAACATGCCCTGTCCAATACGATCCCCGGTATGTACCGTATAAATGGTTTTGCCAAGATTGAATAGCCTAAATCCGATGTTCCCATCATTATCAGGATTATTTGCATAGTCACTTTCGATCCATCCTTGCGTATTTGCAATCATAACAGGCTGCTTACCCATGGAACTACGAACATTAATTAACAAAGCTTCGTCATTCTCAAAAATAGCTTTTATATCTGTCCAAATCATTTGTGAACACATTGGTTCAATGTCTACACTAATTGGGCTATAAAAATCATATGCAATACTATTCTTGGTAGCGCGGGTGGGGAGTTTAATTTCCCCACCATTTTTTCTGTGCTTGTCTTTAACTACTTCAAAATGTCTCATTAGAACCAACCTCCAAGCAGCTTAGATAGCGCAGGGAAATCATCAAAATAACGAGCCTCACCAATCTGAATAGAGCCATAGTCCTTGATATAATTGTCAATAAGAACATTTAGTGCCTTGTACTTCTTATCGATTTCTGCCTTACGAGCAGCCTTTTCGTCCTCAAGCTTCTTCTTTGCAAGTGCCGCTTCCGCCTTTTTGCGGTCGGCAATGCACTGAGCTTCGTGAACATTTCTTTCCTCAATTGTCGCAAAAGTCTTTCCGCAAATGCCGCATGTATATAGCTTGTTATTGACCTTTGTATCTTTCTTCATATTGTTATCCATATTTTATTCCTCCAATAAATTAATTTTGTATTGTATTAACCACAATGGGTAAATCCACAATTTTTGCACAAATCACATCCACCGACATGTTCGAGTACAGAACCACATTCCGGGCATTTGTCATTGGATTCAATTCTTTGAACTTGTGCTGGCTTGCTAATAATTGCATCGGCGCTATTTTCTTCTTCGTTATCACCAATATCTTGCTGCATTTCTTTATACATATCAACTAGAGCATTGCCGATAGCCATTGGGCAACATGAACCTGGAGATGTATCATGTCTAGTAGCAGTTCTTGCAGCATAACTTGGACAAGCGCCAGTAGAATCTAGCTGATCTTTAATGGTCATAATATCAACACCTGCTCTGCACAATAGTGAAACTGTGCGGCTAAGACCGGTCATGAATGAAGCACATCCGCCAGTAGAGCCTTTATTAAAATATGCTTCTTGCAGTGAGCCATCATATGGGTCAAAAAATGCAAGAACATGTAAACTACCACACCCCGTAGTAAGCTTGCGCTTTTTACCAACTAGGTCACTAGAACATTCAATGATAGCGCCGCGAGGCAATTCGTATGTTTGCGTGTCATTTTTATCTGTATCTTTATCGGAATTGTCGGTTGTAAGAATCCCAAGGCGCTTACATCCATCTCTGAACATTGTAATACCCTTGCAACCAGTTGACCACGCAAGTAAATACATATGAGCTATATCTTCTTTTGTAGCAGAATTAGGCATATTTACCGTAGAACTAATTGCAGTATCTACATGGTTTTGCATAATCGCCTGTGTTAGCACTCTATTTTGCCAAGGAATATCTGCAGAGCCAACAAAATAGTCTGGAAGGATGTCTGTATGATTTGCATCCATATATTCTTTTGCTGCTTTACAGTAAACATCATAATAAGTATCTTCGCCGTCTGTCATACCGACAGTTCTACGTGTATACTTAAGTGCAAATTCAGGTTCACATCCACCAGATTCTCCAAGTAAAGTAGCAAGAGACCCATTCGGAGCAATTGAAATTAAAGAGCAGTTTCTAAGACCGTGTTCTTTTAGACCATCAATTTCATCTGGCGTAAAATGCTGCTTAATAATATCGCTATCAAATACGCACTCCTTATACTTCGGATATGTGCCTAATTCTTTTGCAAGATTATTGCTTGCGAACACTGATCGTTTGAATAAAAGTGAAAATACATCATCAGTAAATTCAATTGCTTTATTTGAACCATACTTAAGTCCAAGCTTCATTAGAGCAGTTGCATATCCAAAAATGCCAAGACCAATGTTTCTATAATTATACGACATATCTCTTTGTTGTTGTAGTGGGTGCCTATTATAGTTTTCGTCAATTAGCTTATCAAGAGTTCTAATGCCAACATCAATGGCATGAAGGAAATCTTCTGTATTCAAATGCGCAGTTGGAGTATATGGGTTTACAACAAACTCTGATAGGTTAAGAGATGACAAGCAACATGCTCCATGCTTTGGAAGTGGTTGCTCCTGTGTGTTATCGCTATGGCTTTTTATCCATAGCTTCTGGAGATTTCTCTCATACGGGTATAACCCGATACGTCTGTCAGTTCAGACCAGTTCAGCATATATTTTCATTTAGCACATAATCTTTTAAACAGTTTGCAAGATCTTTTGAATTTTTAACATTAAAGCAAGGATATAGGCTTCTAATGTCTTTAAGATCATATTTTTCATTGATAATATTCATTAATTGATAAAGGTGTGTACTAACTTTATTTAATGGGCACGACAATATTATTTCTTTGTTATCGTTGCACCAAGAATAAATAAACTCGGCAATTTCTTTTCTTTTTTTATTATGTATCTCACGCGATTTAATTGCAGATGCGTTAGATGCTTTTCTTGCATATTCTCTTGATGCCCCACTTTGAACCATACATTCCATTGAACAATATTGTTTATTTTTTATTTCATATTTACATAGAGAAATTGATTTCCCACAAACTGGACATATAAATGTTGTTCTATTTTCTTTACACATTTCTATCCATTTTGTAGTTCCTTTAGATAAACCCTCTAACATAGCTTTGGCAATTGCTTGGTCGTTCCATCTTTCTTTTGTTTTTTCTCCTATTTTTTGTTTTGTAGAATCTGATTTTAAGCAATTTTTTCCACCAGAGTCCAAATTATATCCAAATTTTTCATTTGTTGCATTGTAAAAATCAATCCAATATTGTTCTTTTGAATTTAGTTCGTCTATACTTTCGGCAGAATCTATTTGTTCAAATATAAAATTTTCTTCTCCATATTTAGCTATGGCATTATGAAAATATGTATTTTTCTTTTTATCACTTTTAGTTTCTCTGAAATGTTGTGATCTTCTATATTCTAATGTATTAATTGTTTGCCCAATGTACACCTTGCCATTAATAATGTTTGTTGCTTTATATATAATCAATATTATCACTCCGTTATGTGCCAATGTCCCGTACTCGTGGGCGAATTATTGCTCTCATATCGCTCATCGCCTATGCGTTACATTCCCCTGTGATGTAGTAGGAACTCGGTATTACCATGCCTTTCGGTGTAGGCTTCACCGATTTTACGGGATGTTTTACTTGCGGCAAGTTAACCAACCACAAGGATTGCAGGTTTCAATTTCATATTCATTGTCATATTGCATTAGATTATAATTTCTAAACCTATTAACAAACAAACATGCAGGATCTGCCCAATCATAGCAATTATCTACTAGCATATTAAAAATATTAATTGGCGTTACATCATATTCTACTTCATGACCAGCATAATTACGCTTTTCGTGTAGTACAACAACCTCTCCTGTATCATAATACTTCTCAACGGCTCTCATAAATTCATCATCGATTTCAAGAGATAGGTTCGCCTTTTCAATCTCTCCGTCCTTTGACTTAATCTTAATGAATGTTTCTGCCTCCTTGTGCCTAGCGTCGATAGAAAGCATAAGCGCTCCCTTTCGAGCACCGCCCTGAGAAGTCCCAGCAGTAACTTCATTGAAGATCTTCATAAACGGGACAATCCCATCAGAAAAATATTCTTTCTTGATTGGTGTGCCCTTTGGACGAAGCTTTGTAAGAGAAATACCCTGTCCGCCTTGAGCCTTAAATGTTACTCCAATGTCTTTTGCGGCATCCATAATATCAGAATAATCGTCTTCAACATAGCCTCTGGAATAACAATTAAATAGGCTACCAGTACTATCTGTACCACGATTGGCGAGCGTTCTACCACCCATTAAAAATTTCTTTTCAATGATTAGTTTTCTTAGTTCTTGATCTCCGGCACTTACTCTGTCTAGCCATTCTTCAAAATTTTCATTGTTGTACTGATATTTCTTGTGCCAAATATCAATACCAATTTTATTATCTTTACCAAGCCATTGTTCTACAGTCACAGACATCACTCTCCTAAACAAATTTCTTTAAACTTTGGCAATGTTTCAATCCACGCACAAAACTCTCTCCACTCTGGTAGCCTGTGTGTTTTGCGTTGATGATAAATCGTCTTGAGCTGTCTATAGTTTGTTGTCATGCCAGCAGTTAGCTCAAAACCAGACGGAATATTATATAGGATTTTCAGATAAAGCTCTTTCAATAGCTCGGTTCTCGAATCGCTATGAGATTCCTTATCTAATTCTTTGAGACGATTGTATTCGTCGATTTTCTCCTGTACAATATCAATAATGCGTGAATCAACATACTTATTACATTGATCTTTTAACTTAAACTGAGTAATACGATGCATCGTGCTCTGTGAGCTGACAAAATCAAAGAAGTGGTAGCGTTCTGCCTCTACCCAAGCTTTGTTGCTGAACGTTAAATCAAACTGAACAACGATTCCATTTAGGAAATTATCATGCCCAGACCCCACTGAGCTTTTCCCAAGCGTAATAATTCCTTGAGTAATATCATGATTCAGAGAATCTACATCAACTGACATCGGAAATTTTGCTCGTCTAATTGATTCTTCTAATCCATATACCTGTACATTTTCTACCTTCAATCTTTCATCAGCTCCTTATCTTGCTTATAAAATTCTTCTACGGCTTCAACAATTTCATCCCAATTCGTGCAACGTTTAATGCTATACACTTCATCATACACGTTCATATTCCAAGGCTTTTCTACAAGTACTCTATTGCAATGTAAATTATTGATAAGATTATCTGTATGGTCATCTACCATAACGTCTACATTTAGAATACTCTTGTCGCCAATACAAATAATATGGCGCTCATTGATAAATGGAAAATAATGCTTTAACCATTCTACTTTCCATGGGAAGTTTTCATAATGCGTACTGGTTGCAATATAAACACTAAACCCATCATCTACAAGCTTTTTCACTCCCCACTGAGAATGATACATTGGAGATAGAGAGTCCCATAGTTCGCGCTCATGCCACAGCGCCTTAAACTTTTCTGCATCTTCAAACGAGAGACACTTGTAAACATCATATTGAGTAAAAGTTTCCTCTGAAATATCTGTGCCATATCTTTCATTGAACATCTGACAAGTTCTTTCAATAAGGTTGTTCAGGACGCAATCACAATCTAAAGCTACAATATAATTCATAACAATCTCCTTTTAATTTTGTACTGTGCCAATTCGCTCAGTATTAATAATCCATCTAATAATGCTTCCAGCTTTTGCACTTTCAATATTGGAAACTGCGTAATCATATTTATTATGAATCTTCATGTTTGCAAATTGTTCAAATTCATCAGCGGCACGTTTGGCATATGTATCCATGTTATCCCCACGCTTAATAGCTCTTTCTCTGCGAATTGCTTTTGGCACATTGATATAAATACGTACAAATTTATATGGCAACTCCATCTTTAGTAACATATCAGCTCCAACATTGTCGATAATATACAAATCTGCATCTTCCAACTGACTCTTTGTGCTCCAATATAACACATCATTAATACGAGTCTCTGCAATAATATCATTTGATGCTTTGGCGTTCTGATAATCTTCGTATGTTGAAAAAATGTGGCTAGTGTCAGGTTCGTCTTTGCGTCTTTCACGTGTAGTATGGCTGACTAATTTCTTTAGCCCAGTTTTGCAAAGCCTATCTACTAAAAAATCTTTGCCAGAACCAGATTCCCCAAGAATTAAGAAAATAATTTTTTTATCATCCATTCCATTTCACATCCTTTGCGTACTCTTCTTTTTCAAACAGCACTTCATTAATTGGCTTGGATTTAATTGCGTCCATAGGTAACAATCTCTGTCCAACTGGAATTTCTTCATAAGCCTCTGCCATAATCTCATCAAACTGCTTTTTGTTTAGAGTTACCATACAGCCATCATCAAAGAATGGGCAACAATAGCTCATATTCTGGTGATCAAAAAAAGTAAAATTATAATGTCTGCGTCTGATAGTTTTCACAATTTCCTGTTTATGAGCATTTGTAAGACGCTCAGTACCATGACTGCTTAAAATATCAGACCATCCAACAAGCTTAGGCATCTGTTCCCTCCTTATTCTCTTCTGTAAACTTTGGTTCCTCTACAGGGTGATCAATTGCCTTCTGGCAGAAATCACGAACCTTCTTTACAAGTCTCTTCATGTCTGCCATAGTACGCTTGCCGGGTGCGTTCATTGCATTATCAATAATACCTGCAATTGTTACCGTCATAGCACGAGCGCCGAGTAGCATGTTTTGTGTGCGAATCTTTTCTAGTGTTTCAGAAATCTTGTCCTTTAGTTCATCTGCCACAGCCTCTTCTGATTCTGTTGTAGGATTCTCTTGCTCCTGTTCTTCAATTTGCGTTACATTCTGTTCGTCCATATTGTTCCTCCTTCATTAATTTTGTACTGTTATTATAGCACGATTATAATATTTGTGAACTACCAATTGTTTAAAATTAATTAGCTTCCTGCTTCTCAGACCTCGTAGCCTACTATCTCCACAGGCGTTAATTCGGGCAGTTCCTACCCTATATTTTATGTCTTTTCACACCACAAATTTTAATCCTTCGTCTAAAATATTTTTAGCCGCATTAATATCTCGGTCGTGTTTTGTTCCACAACTAGGACATGTCCATGCTCTAACCGATAAATCTTTTGTTTCTGGATACCTGTATCCACAACAATTGCAAATTTGACTCGATGGAATGAATCTTCCAATCTTGATATATTGTCTTTCATTCCATTTTGCCTTATATTCTAATTGCCTCGTTAGCTCGTACCAGCCACAATCACTAATTGATTTTGCTAGCTTATGGTTCTTCATCATATTAGATATGGATAAATCTTCAGAAATTATTACTTGGTTTTCGCTAATAATTTCATTAGATATTTTGTGTAGATAATCTAATCTGATATTATGGATTTTTTCGTAAATACGAGCAACTTTAATGCGTTGTTTGTTATAATTACTTGAACTTTTTTGTTTATGAGTCATTCTTCGTTGTTCTTTAGAAAGTTTCTTTTTATACTTCTCTAAGATTTTTGGATTTGCATATTTTTTACCATTGGAGGTAATAACCAAATCTTTAATTCCAAGATCAAGTCCAATAGTAGAACCGGTTGTTAATAATGGACGATGTTCTTCTTCTACTAACACAGAAACAAAATATTTTCCTGATGGATTTTGTGAAACTGTTGCTTGTTTAATTTTGCCAACAAATTTACGATGAATCCTTGCTTTAATCCAACTTAACTTTGGAAGCTTAATTTTATTGTTCTCAAAAGAAACTGCAATATTGTTATTTGTTATTTTTGTTGTATATGATTTTCTGTGATTATGTTTGCTTTTAAACTTCGGGAAGCCTGCATGTTCTTTGAAAAATTTTTGATATGCATAATCCATATTCCAAATTGCACTTGATAATGCAAATTTATCAACTTCTCTCAACCATTCATATTGTTGTTTTAGAACTTGAATCATATACTGTTCACAAGCAAATTTACTGATATTTTTTCTTTTGGTTTTATATAATTCTTGACGATATGAAAGTGCCTGATTATATACAAACCTTACACATCCAAATGTTTTTTGAATTAAAATTTCTTGCTCTTGATTTGGATATATCCGGTATTTATATGCTCTTAAAATTTTCATCAACTATTACCTCCTTTCTGAAAATTTTGTTTCTTACCGTTTCGTATGATATTTTATTCTTTAATTTTGTATTGTATTTTTTAAGTGTTATTAGTATATCACATTTTTTCTTATTTGTCAAGAGGTGACAATACAATTTTTTATACTGCTACCCAAAATTTAATCGCCCAATATCTTCATTAGTTCGTTTTCGTCTGCAATTTTAATTCCAAGTTGTTGTGCTTTAGCAAGTTTGCTACCAGCTTTATCTCCAACAAAAAGCACATCGAGATTTTTACTTACAGAACTAATAAACTTTGCTCCTTTAGATTCAAGTATTGCTTTAAGCTCGTCTCGTGGTTGACTAAAAGCCCCGGTTATACAAAATTTAAGCCCACTTAACGAATTATCGGCACTCTTCTCTTCAACAATAAAATTCATCTCCATAGGCAATAGCTCTACCATTGGATCTTTACTCTTCCACCAATCGTGCAATGATTTATTCGTAATCTCTCCGAAATCATCGATCTGACTAAAGTCATAATCGCTGGACAATGCCTGTATAAATTCATAATGATCACCATTAAATTTCTTACTGATAGCCTTTGCCGCAGACAACCCAATATTAGGAATTGATAATGCTGTAATAAAGTTTTCTAGCTTCACGTTCCTTGATTTTTCAATGGATTCCAATAGATTATCAATAGACTTTGCGCCGTATCCATCAAGCCTAATAAGTTCACTCCTGTGGTCGCTTAAATGGTAGATATCTTTGTACTTGTGTATAAAACCATGCGAAATTAACGTCTCTAGGGTTGCGGAGCTAAGTCCTTGTATATCCATTGCTTTTTTAGAAACAAAGTGCTCAAATTTAGCAAGGTTTCTTGCTGGACAATCTGGATTAGTACACATTAGCACCTTACTATTGTCTGTATACTTGACCTCTGTAGGATAGGCACAACATGGGCAAGTAGTAGGGATTTTTATATATTTCATATTAAATCTCCTCATGATTTTTTAATATTTTCTTCATTTGACTAAACCAGAACTCTGTAGAATAATCTAATTTCATTCTGTTACAATACATACAACAAGAGACACAATTATCCGTGGCATATCCTTTATTTGAATCAATTCTGTCGATTCCATTATAATCTATTAATTCTCCACAGTAATAACATGGCTTCGAAGTAATTTCATAAAAATCTTCTTTTGTTAAATCAAATTTTAAGTTACGTCTTTTTGCGTTCTTTTTATATGTATTATATCTATTTTCTTTTGCTGTTGCCTGACATGTTTTACATTCATTACTATGTTTATCTTTTGTATGAGAATTATTATAAAAATCATTAAGCGATAACCATTTATTACATCTTGAACATTTTTTTAATATAATATTACCATATTCATCTCTTCTATGAATTAATAAGTCAGTTCTATTTGACGTTATTTCTTTTTGATGGCATCCACAACTTGTTGATTTCCCACTTAATAAACTTTTTGTTCTTACTGGTTTTTGCGTGTGTTTCTCACAACTACATTGACATACCCACATTGTGTTCGGGCCATCATTTTCTGTTCTATATAAAACAATCCATTTGCCAAATTTTTTATTAGATAAATCTGTTGCTGTCCCAACTTCTTTTTTAGGGTAAATTAATTGTAATTCTGTTAAATCCATTGTCCATTTTCATCCTTAGCTCTTTCTATTTGTGGTATAACCTGATTACGTCGAGATACTTCTATGCATTGACCAATATATGGATTTTTTAATTTTAATTCTAATATTGAAATATTATGCAAACTAGCTTTTTGTATGATTGCTCCATCTATTTCAATCGGATTAAATATTGCAATTGGAGTAATTTGTCCGCTTCTTCCTGCCTGCCATTCAATATTTATTAATGTTGTTTCATAAGTTTCGTCCCAGAATTTAAAAGCGTAAGCTGCATTACTATGATGTGATGTTGCTCCAAGACCTTCTCCATACTTAATATCACCAAAGCGTCCAACCAAACCATCAATTGGGTATCCAAGCTTCTTAGCCTTATTGACCAAAAATTCCTTCGCATCCCAATCAAAAGAACTAGTCCACGGAACAACAGTAAAACCTAACTCATCAATAAGTACTAGCTTACGCAAGAAGCTATTTTCATTATCAAAGCCCTTGATTACATTCCAAGCCACAAAAGTTAGAGGTCTTTTTGCGCACTCGTTTGGATCAAGCAGTCTGATACTTCCTGAAGCAAAGTTTCTTGGATTTTTATATTCAGTAGAGAATGGCTCAAAGTCTTCATATGTACAAATAATCTCGCCATCAACAATGAGTTCATCCTTATATGGAATCTTCTGTGGAACTGTCTTTACGGTTTTGATGTTGTGAAAAATGTCTTCACCAATTTCTCCGTTGCCACGAGTTTCTGCTGATACTAGCTCACCGTCAATGTATCTTAAGCTGCAAGTTAATCCATCCATCTTTAACATTCCTATGACATCTTTGCTCCCAAAATGCATAATGAACTCATTCCAATCTTTAGTCTTTGCCAAAGACAACATAGGATGATTATGTGTTACTTTCTGTAGTTCTGATTTTACTTCGTATCCAACTTTATGCGTAGGCGAAGTTGCCATAACAAATCCAGTCTCTTGCTCCAGTGAGCGAAGTTCTTCTAGGAGAGAATCATATTCACGATCTTCCATAATTGTAGTGCCGGTGTTATAATAAGCATCTGCTGCTTTATTAAGCAAAGATGTTAGCTCTTTGATTCTTTCAATTTTATTTATCATTTTGCCGTCTCCCAATTCTCCTCCAAGCATATACAGTACAATATTTAATCTGTCCATGGCTCCAATTCGGATGCTTGGCGCGTATTCGACAGTATATAAGTGCATATCTATTGAACTTCTTTTTCTTTCCTGTCATTCTTCTCCCTCAATTCATTTATAGCATCTACTAGCTCATTGATTTTATCAATTAATTTCCTACCAGTTAGAACTTGATACCCATTGATATAAGATTCTGCGTAAGTTAATTTCTCAATCTGCTTAAGCTCAGGCTTGATAAAATCATATTTACCGATACGTTTATAGTAGCAAGACAAATTCATATTGCAAAAAATGCTATATTCTGTACCGGCATAGTATCCATGACCATCACTTACACACATCCACCATGCATCACCAGTTGCAAGTACAGAACTGATATAACCAATAGTGCCGTCTACGGTCTCAACATAATCACCTACATGAAATTCGTAATTCATATTTATCCTCCACTTATTTTCTTAACTTGCCATTCTGAGTGCTCACCTTAATCTTATTAAAATCACTTAACATTTCCTCAAATGGCTTGTGCGCAACGCTTGTATGATTAGTAATCGTCAAATCACTTCTCTGTCTTGGAATATAGGTTCTATGTTCTTGTGCATCCCGTAGTTTTACTGACGCACCCTGAATGGATTGGATCTTATTCTTGAATGACTGTCCTTGCTGACTTTTGAGATAATCATACATATCTTTAAGTAATTCATTTTCTTCTTTGGCTTTGCGCCTTTTAATACGTACATCTCTAACTTCTTTATATGCCAAGTATCCTTTATACATATCTTTTGGGGCGGACAATTCAATTTCATGTTCTAGATCCATAAGTTCTTCTTCTGCTTGTTTGATAATCTCAAGGTTTCTTTCGTAATTATTAATAACATCTTGAAAAATAGACACAATGGTTGTGGAGTAATTGTTAATGATATTCATAATTACCTCTCTCCTCGCACACCGCACACAATCCAGTTACGGCAATTTTAAATCTGGCATAAAGTTCCTCAATAGAATCAGCCTTAAGACTTAGATCTAGGCCAGAACAAAACGTGCAATAATTTCGTTCTGTGTCCAGTCCATTTTCCTTCATATATTTAGTGAACGATTCTAGTAAGCTATTATAATATGCGCATTCAGCTTGTGTATCGTCAAACATATATATGGTTTCAACCCCTAAACTATACTGTTTAGTATCTCTATCGTAATAAATATCAATATCATTCATTGTCCACATGTTTGCGTCAGATGAAGACATGTCGTCATAAGATTTAATGCCCCAGATAAATTTCAAATTACCACAATTGTATTCATCATCGATATAATCTGGATACTTTTTCTTGTATACTCGAATTAATCTCTTTTGTCGTGCATTCTTATATCTGAATAAAATTTCCCAGCACAATTTCTTAAACATGATTATCCTCCGTTACAATAAAATCGTAAACATCTCCCCACGAATAAATCTTCACTGGCTCACCATTTACTTCGACGTCACCAAGTTTAAAATCTCTAAGCCAATCTCTTTCATAGACAAAATATTCAATCCAGTTGTCCTTGTCATTCATTGCTTCTTTAAGAAGATCAAATGTAGTATCAAAAATACCCGTAACATAAAAATTACAGAAGTCTGAATCTAATGCCTTAAACGCTTTATCTACTGCGTCCATTTTTCTATCAAGATCCCGCAGCTTGTTCATAGTATTTACAAATGTTTCCTTACTAATCATCAAATCACTCCTTTTTATTCAGCCAATCACAATACTTTTGACATTCTTCTTTAGATTTAAACCCAATCTTTTTTCCATATCCAAGTTGTTTACGCTTCTCAATAACATCATCACAAAACTTATCATATACAAACTGGATTCCAAAATCTGCATAAGAATAATCGTCATATTTGCTCCCAATATAGTCATAAGTTTTGTCAAGTCGATAATATCTTTCAGATTGATAATTGCTATCTTTAATCCTATACCTTAGTGTGTCAATCCATGCTTCCTCTGGCTCATACCAATAATCTGGATTTGCACAATCACACTTCTTTGTAACTTTTTCTCCATTAGGCCAAATTAATATCCAGTTTCTATTTTCGTCACATTTATCACACTTAGGTTTTTCATGCGGTTTATGTTCTGCAAACCAGAGCTGAGATTGCTCAATCATATCTTTAAATATATCTTCAATAGCGGCTTTATAGAATTCTTTTTCTACTTCTCTACGAAGGTTTTGTGCCTTATATTCTATATTGTGTTCTTTTTGCTCTACAGCCCATGCCTTGTTTTCAAGCTCTTTATTACGCTTCTCAAGATATTCGTTGCGGCTTTTAAGTGATTCCATATCATTTTTCAAAGAACTTTTTGCAGAATCAATAAGTTTTTGTTTAATTTCGTCAAATAGATCGTCTGCTTCTGAAGGTTCCCACATTGGCTCGTCATAATCCCAATAGCCCATATTTAATTCTCCTTTGCTGTATTAATCTCTTTGACCTGTTCAAAATAATCTTTGAAGCTAAACCACTTATCTTTCATGAGATGCCCAATTCTAAGAATCTTTCCACCCCATCCTTCAATTTCAACACGCACATATTTGTTCTTAAGCTCTTCCCAAGATTCTACTTCAAGTGTTTTCATAAGCTCAATAATTGCACCATAGCCATCAGAGGAATGGTGCTCTCCAGTTTCTGCGAACCAATGGTCGAGGCAATAGCCGCCAAATCCACAACCCCAGCCGCCACCTTCAATGGTTAAGTCTGCGGTTAGACAGCCATGCTCTTCACCAAGTTTAGTACTAGTAATTTTACCATTTAAAATTTCAGTTTTGTTCATTGTTTACTTCTCCTTCTTATTTCTCAAAAAGTTAAACATGTCATCAATATTATCCATAAGAGGATAACGTTCCACCGCACAAGAATTACGAGCGAACTCACGCTTTACCATATCTACATACATAGATGCACTAGTCATTTCACCATCAACGCCATCATCGCCCATGTACATTTCATCCCACTTTTCCTTAGACATAAGCCTCTGAGGATTAAGCTGCTTAATAGCGAGATTGTCAAAACTGACAACATCAAACCAGCCATGATCTACAATCTCAGGGAGATAATTGTACAAATCTTCCTTGAATCCATCAATATGTTTCTTCGAATTTACATTCTCATAAAGTTTCTCACCACGACGAAATTCCTTGTAACCAAGAATAAGAATCTTAAGTCCATGATAACGAAGTTCTTCAAGCTGTTGCATAGTTACAATGCCATTAATAACATGGATAACGGCGTTAGGGAACTCCTTCGCAGCTTTAACGAAACCATCCTGCCAAGGATTAGAAAGGGAAATGCCAAGCCCATAAATCATGCCCTCATCCAGAAGCTTACGGATAACGTCAAGATTCTGCATAAAATGTTCTTGACGAATAGTAGTGTTACAAATAAGCTTGAGATTTTTGCACTTAACAAGGAAGTCATAGAAATCGGGATGCTCAAGAACATTACCGCCACCTAATGCTAATTCAGTATAAGGATGGAGCTTGTCAATAAAACTCTCAGACATAATGTCTCCATGAGCACCATCACACTTACTATCCTCATGACACATTGGGCAATTCATATTGCAACAATTGGTAATCTTGATATCCATAGACTCAGGAAAGGCTGCATCAAAAAAGTCTAGGTCATTTTCACGTACTTTAGTGCCATCGTCATACAGGCTCACGGTATAATTTCCGTTCTGATACTTGCCAATAAGATTCATAAATCCTCCTTAACCATCGTAGCCATAAGCACCGAAAGCTACAATTCTTTCGTTGTTTTTAGTAATATATTCTTTATAGAATGTGTCTAGATAACCATTTCTATCTAGCCACTCTGAATATGTTACAATTTCATCCATTGACTTATTCTCTTTAACATACTCAAGCGTATATCCTTCTTGTTCTTCTTTAGTTAGCTGATTCCAATTCTTCTGATATTTCTGTTTATTAGATTCATAATTATCTTCAGCTTTCTTAAAATCTGTTTTTGTTAATTCTAGTGAAGGTACAAACTTTTTATAGTCACTATCAAACATAAGTTTTCCGCTTTTCCAATTATCATATTCTTCTTTTGTACACATTGTTAGTGAATGAGTAGAAGAACTATTTGTTTCAAATACATTCTTTCTAATCTGTCTCATAATTAATTCCCCTTAAAAAAGTAATCATAATGTTCTGCGTCGTGATTTGGGTTTGGGATAGTTTCATAATTATCATCCCAGATAGTTGCTTCTGCACAATAACACGTGCTGTCTTCGTCATCAGAATTATCATTCCCGGTGTAAATGCAGCTATCACCAAAGAGATATCTAATTAGAAGGTCTTCGTTTGAAAGCAGTGCATTAATTAGTTCCGCACATTCACCGGCATGGTCAACGTTTGCCCATCGATAATGAGGAGATGCAAACTCAATATATTCATAATCGGGATTGTACTCAGACTTCTTATATTTAACCGGCGCAAATTCATATTGCACACCATACTTGTCAAGAATTTCTTTAATCTTATTGATTTTCTCCTCATATTGTGCGGGAGTAGAAGAATCAACAATTGCCGTATGCAAATATGATGCGGTATCTACTACGCAATCTTGTTCCCAACCGTATTCACCAGCCCCGAAATAAACATGTCTACCAGCTACATTTGGAACCTTTTCTTTACTAATTGCAATGCTGTGTGTGCTGGACGAGTTCGATTCAAATACTCCTCTACGAATAGTTCTCATATATTTATCCTCCTTTAATTTTGTATTGTTCTTGTTTCTGCCATTATTATAGCACGAATCTACTATTTGTCAAGTTGGCATATTGCACAAAAGGTACGGCGAAAATGCCGTACCAATTGGTTAATGTGTATAAACATTTATACATTTATATTTGCGAATTCACCATATAATAAAATACTAGCACGATCCCTTGCGGCAGAAGCTTCTTCTAGTGTATCATATACCCCTAAATGAATTTGTTTATAATTTTGAAATATGTACGCTCTATATTTACCATTATTCATTTTGCTAACACCATTTTTGCCAGATGTATTATTTTTAGATAACGATGTATTATATGAATTTTCAATACTAGAGCATATTCGTAATTCAGACTTTCGATTATCAAATTGCCTATGATTGATATGATCTACAACGATAGACGAATCTTCTACCCCCATAATTAATCTGTGCATAAATTTCATTTTTCCATCGCTTAAAGATACTAATCTATAATCTTTCTTTGTTTTATTTTTTATGCACCACGTATATTGAGATACGAGATTAACATCTTCTGTATCAACCAAAAACATATCTCCTAATCTAGTGTATCCAATTGTATAATCATCTTTTTTAATATATATATTATTTTTGTTTTTATTAAAAATGGCTACATTTGATGCGATTTTATCTTTTTCTGCAAAATCCATAATGTTTTCATATAAATTTATTCCAAATATATTTTTATATTTTTCAATTGATTTGGAAGATTTAATATTGTGAGCAATCATATGATATGTAATATAAAAAATTATTTTAAGCATTTCATCATATGTTTCACAATCAACAATATTTGGATGTGTTAAGACATAATATGCAGATACATTCTCATGACGATAATAATGAGAAATACCATTTTCATCTGTTGTTTGGACTTTCTTTTTCATACAATCATGAAGCATTGCTGCAACTCTACGAATGTCCCCTTCTTGATATTGAAACATGATAGCTTTAGAATGGTCGTATACGTCATAAAGATGATGGTGGTTATTTTGATTAAATTTTTTCATATAATTTATTGCCATTGATTCGAATGACTCCCTATTAAATCTAGGCTTAGTTATAAAATTTTTGTATACGATTTTAATTTTATTCCATCCTTCAAAATAATATGGACATTGAAAGTTCATGTACATACGCTTGATAGCTTCTTCAGGAACCTTACTCTTTCGTTGTGCGTTACGTTCAAGACAGACTTCATAAGGCGTTGCCATGAGGATTGCAATTTTCTCACAAGAAATTTTGTTAAGAGACTTAAGGAACTCCATACGGCGCTTGTATGAAATATTACAAGCATCGTACACCGCATTCTTTTCAGAAACAAGACACTCTCTAATACGCTTATGTAGTTCCTTGAACAGAGTATCATTATCTGTTTGATGATTCACATCTCCGAACATTTCCTCTCGAAGTGAGTCACTAGAGAAAATTTCTGCATCATATTCCTCGGCAAGTTTCTTGGCTTGCCAACTCTTTCCACTTGCGGGGAGCCCACACATGACAAAACACTTAACCATTATTTTCTCCTTCTTCTCTTAAAAATCCACCAATAATCTACCATTGCAAAATCTCTTCCGTAGTAATAAATGAAAATTGAATCTTCATCTTCTGCAATGTAAAGTCTGCCATTATAACTTGCGCTACATTTTTTCGTGTCTTCAAGATGTTCTCTACTAATTTTATCAACATCTTTCTGAAACATCCTCCAAATGCCCTCAGAATAAGGTTCTACCCAATTGTTAAACTCAATTCTGTGTGACTCATAATCTTTTCTCTGTTGTGTAATTTTATCATACGCTTGCTTAAGTTCTTCCATCGTATGTTCTTCTTTTGAAAAACGGAAGCCTTCTTGTTCTTTTACAATTTCTTCAGAATTGAGAATCGTATTGGGAAAAGCAGTGCCAGAAACAGGATCTATTCTATGATGAATATAATCGTAATCCATATACATATTAAATTCTTCATCATCATATTCTGGTTCAGAATCATAAAAATGCTCTGTATGTTCGACAACATAGTAATGATTAAAAAGCTTATCAATAAATCTGTTGCTAGGCTTTAATTTTCGAAACGTAAGCCCATTGGTACAACCTTTTTCAAGTTCTTTTTGAATCAAGTCTTGACGAATGTTAATCATTTAATCACCAATCTCTTTCTTAATTGCAATCTTCATAATTTCATACTGTACACCGTCTAATGACTTATCAACATCTTCATTAATAGGCCATTCATATTCCAAAAATTGGTTACACATTGCATCGATATGATTAATAGCCGTGATTGCTTTCGTCCTAGCTTCTTTTAAATCAAACGCTTTTCCAAGTTTTACTTCTTTGAGAAAATCAGGCATATTTGATAGCAAACAATCTTCATAAGACTCTCCATTAATATATCTTTCAAGATATTCTTCAATACGCAATAAATGATGAAGTTCTTTTGCTGAGTATCCATACTTTGCAATTTCAATAGCATGCGACGGAGAATTGTTTTCTAGCTGTTCATACTTCTTATGACTTAATCCCCACATTGATTTAACGGCCTTAACAGGATCATAATGTGCAATAGCTTCTCGTTCTTCAAGAAGACAATTCCATTCATCTTCATACATATGATTGATAAGATAGTATGGTGTAAACAAGCATTCTAGAAAGTTTAAGTTCTGCTTACGAAGCGTGTTTAGCATCAATCTCAAATCCTTCAAATCAATATGTTCTTCGTTTGCTCTTATATGAGTTGTGCTAATTGGCTGTTTGTTCATTACTATATCATAAAATGATGGAGTTAAAACCAGTCTAGTATCAATGTCTGATTTCTCCGTTTCTAGTCCATAATTTTGTGCGCCGCATAACATTAGACATACAATTCTATCTTCTGGAACGATTGTAAGTGCCTCGTTATAATGTTCTTGAACACGATCCATGATCCATTCATTAGAATGATAATTCATGTTACTGTCCTTTCTTAGTATCAGTACTCATCTTTGAACTCTTAAAGAACGAGCCGATTACGCCAAGCGTACCGCAAATTGTTGGCAACATATCCGTAGTGAATCTCGTTGTATTAAATAGATAATTCATTCCATTGACAACAGTATCGCCAATAAAAAACTTCAAAATATGTCCTGTAACCCATCCAAAGAAATAGTACAGTAAAGGGCAAATAATAAATACAACAATTAAAGCAAGTAGTAATGCTAAACATTCAGCGATTGTTTTCTTCATAATTTATTCTCCTTTCAATTCATTAATAGCTTTAACCCACTTATTTGCATCCCAAGACTTTGCGTAATCCCAAAAAATTCTAGAATCAAAACAATGGAATAGAAAATCCTTCGTATACATTGGGCATTTCATAACTTCACGAGCATAAGCACCACGAGTTTCAAACTCTTTCATGTTAAAAATTTCTTTCAGCCTATCAAGTGCTTTGTATCCAATTTCATACATTGCTTCTTCCACTTTCTTCAACTCGTCAGCATAATCGGATGCATAAGCAAGGAACTCTTCCTGTTCTCCATCAAGCACAATCTGAACAAGACGTTCTGTATTGACTACTCCATTGTTACGAGCATAATGGACTAAAATATAAGCACTTGATTTGATCTTGACTCTGTTAAATTTTGCGTCACATACAACATAACCTTCTTCGTCCCAAGGAAGTGCATTTGCCGCCTTCTGTACATCTTCAAGAGAATGAAGAGGATAACGCTTAGGCATTTCAAAAGCATGGCTCATATCAGAATCTTCTGGATTCCATTCTCTCCCATCTTCCATATCGCGCACACCAAGAAAATATAGCTTAGTTTCTTTATATGGAATTACAACGCGGTTATACGGAGACACAAGTTCAAACATATATGTACATTTTGGATCTAACATCGCAAAGAACTTATGCTCGTCTTCAAATATGTGATGAATTGCCGTAAGAACAAGTTGCCCAAAATTCTGATACTTCACATCATTAAGCTCTGCTTTAAAAGCATCAATTGTACCATTGGTTGAAATGTGCCAACCTTTATCATACCAAAACTTGATAAGTGATCCGTCAACTTTTTCTTGAACAGAAGCTGTGCTCCAATCAATATTACAAGCATTAGGTTCAGAATAATTAAAAAATTTATCAAACCCTCTGCATACACACTCCCAATTGTATTCTCTAAAAATAATGCCCCTCGCTTCACGAACAAGAGGAATTGTAAAGTCAGAAGAAAGCTGATTATACTTGAACATAATATAATCGCCATCACGAGAAATCTTTAGGTTGTAAGGATCAGTTGTAAGTAGTTCTTCCCAGTTTTCATGGGAGAGAATAAAATCTCTAAGTTCAAGATGATACATTATGAAAATCTCCTCATTGAAAATTCAAATCCATCAGGATCTTTGAAGTAGTCATTTGCAAACCAATTATCAAACTTATAGCTCTGTAGGCTTTCTGAAATATGACTAATTGGGCCATAGTCTGGAAGATTTTTATCATACCAGCGAGAATCTTTGTCTTGTTCAATCTTCTCTGGCTTCTTGGCTCCAAGAACGCCGCCATTAAATTTAATCACTCTATCATCAAAAGCGTCCCAATTGTATTCTGTCCCATATTCATCATAGATTTTAAATTCACCAGTATCATATGCAGCTTTATATTCAGCTACGGAATTAATGCCATCTTTATGTCCCTGCCAAACCGGAAGCCAGCCGCAACTAGTCTTGGCTACGTGAATCTCATACCCAAAATATGGCTCATCTGTAAGTTCATAAGAATATGGTGCATACCGCTGAGCCATTTCTTTGTTCTTTGTAATCATATAAAAATTTGTGCCCATGTGTTTTAATTCTCCTTACAAATCAATATCGTCATCAGCCTCAATCTTTTCTTCCGCTTTCTTCTTACAAGCTGCAATAGCATCTAGAACATCTCTGCGACCAATGTTTTCTTCACACCATTGCAAATAGTCTGGATGTTCACGATACACATCGATAATTTTCTGTCCCTTATATTTGCCAAACTGCATTACATAATTATCTACATCAAAATTGTTAACTGCATTGACGTCAGATTTTGAGAAAATTTCATTCAAATATTCTGGAATTGTCATATCAATATCGCTACGGCTTGCAAGATAGTCACATTCGTGAACAAAAATTTCGGCTTCATTCTGAGGTTCTGGAAGAACGGTCTTACTTCCACATCTTGCAGTCGTCCATTCTCCTGAATGCGCTGCGCAAAGATGTGCCATAAACTCTTTAATTTCTGAATCAATATCATGTTTGACTTTTGTTGTTCTTATCCATTCTGCTGCGAGAAGAGGATGCTCATGAACCGTATATTGAGATGTTCCGTCGCCACATTTCAATGCATCATGGAAAATCGCTGTACACCTAATAGCATCTCTAATTTTTGGGTCTGGGAACTTCTTTTCTTTATTATACTTAAGTCCAAGTCTATAATTTGCAATTGTTCCAAACATAATGATGTGGTAAATTTGCCCATGAAACATACATTATGTTTTATTATGGTGCCTACCTGTTGTACTACTTGGCATATCAAATATGTAATTTGGAATTTGTTCAATCATATCCTCGCAATATAGTTTAATTTCTTCTGTTTCAAACTCATTTAAAAGCTTTTGAAAAACTAAGATTTTAGTTTCAGATGTCATCTTTGCCCTCCATATTTATACTATTTTCTTCTGTCATAATTACGCTTCCTCCTTGCATTCTTCACAAACAGGAAGTACCCATCCAGTCGTATATGACGTCGCTAACTTTCCACACACCGCACAAGTTTTCCGGCTAATAGTGGCGTATTTTTCAAGTGTATTTTCAATCTTGTCATATAATTCATTCATATCAGCAACTTCTAGGTCGGAATAATCTTTGTCTTCCCAGCACCAATACACTCTTAGTTCTCCCCACTTTTCCTTCGCTTGCACAATTTCAAAGTTTTCAGTATAACTACCAATAATACCAAAGAGTTCTTCTTTCAGCTTTGGCACAAAACTATTAACCCAGCCATCCGGTAGAAAATCTAGCGCCTCAACTCTGTCTTCAAACTCACAATAAAGGTCTTCATAATAATCTTTATATTCATTGCCCATCTATCATTTTCTCCAATCTTTTTAATGCTTTATCTCGGTCTCCAATGTACTTATCTTCCAAAACCATTGGGCTCTTTCCACTGCCAAGTTTTGTAGCAACATTGTCCGCAATTTTATAAATATAATATATGTCGCGCAAAGCTGTTGTTGTAACATAAAATGTTTCGCCTTTTAGAGACTTGATCTCTGTCATAATAATTTCTTTGGACGAAATGCCCTTCATTAATCATCCTCCACAAAATCCACAATTGGCTTTGTTTTATGGCAACAATCACACTCTGCTTCATATGGTGTCATTACAATTTTCTTAATCTCCTTTTTTGAAGGCTTCATAATGCGAATATAACATGCTTTGCATAGATCGGAATATGCTTCTTTCATAATTGTCTCCTTAAATTTCAAATTCTTCTGTGGCATATGCCCCATTAGTAGTATAATGAACGGTTTTAATGCCAAGTTCTTTAATTAGCTTCAGGCAAGAGGGGCAAGGACGACTCATTGCTAATCCTCCGCTTTTATATTCTCTATATATATAGAGCTCGCAATCTTTCCACTTAATATCTTTATTATTAATTAATGGAAGCAAGCAACTCACTTCGGCATGAAGCTTAGCAGGAGTTTCTTCATTGAATCGTTCTTTGTTAAGCTTATGCTGTAAAGGATGTGTGCGTTGGGAATTACAAGAGCTAGAAACGATCCTATGCTTATATACCACAACTGCTCCTACATGCACACGTTTAAAATCGCTTAATCCACTTACTGCCTGAGCTGCTCTAAAATAACTTTTATCTTTCTTCGACAACATCCTCTACGTCTTCCTCATACAATCGTTTATCCTTACGATCCTTGGCTCTGTTGTATGCCTTAGCGTTGCGCAGAACCTTAGTCACTGGTCGTGGACATGTCCAAAAATTTCTCTGCTTCTTGGCCTCTTCCTTAATACGATTGTCCTCTGTCATGGTGTCAATCTCCTTTCAATTAATTTTGTATTGTTATTATAGCATGGAATCTTCATTTGTCAAGTACCTTACTGGCGTAATCTGGAAATAATTTTTGGTAACATTTTGGAAACATAATCAATTTCTTCTTCTGTGTTTAGATGAGACATTGAAATTCTAACACTGCTTAATGCCTGTTCTGTCGTAAGTCCAATAGCCTTGAGTACATGAGATGGTTCTGCCGTTCCTTCGTTACATGCCGACCCAGAGCTAATCTCAATACCATATAGATCACACATTGTGACTAGGTCAGAACTCTTCGCATCGTCAATCCTGAGGTTTAAAATACTTTCTATACATGGAGTTTTTGCATCAATTGCATTAAGTGTGACTCCTTTTACCCCAAGTAAGTTATCCTTTAATTTCTTTGATAAGCAAGAGACTTTCGCGTTGTTTTCATCCATGTGCGCGATTGTATCTTCTAAAGCTGCCGCCATTGCAAGGACGCCCAGTACATTGGTCGTGCCCCCTCGGATCCCTCTTTCCTGCCCGCCACCATTAATTAATGGATTAACACTAATTCCATTTTTAATATACAGGAAGCCGATCCCCTTAGGAGAACCAAACTTGTGCCCCGAACACGACATCATATCTACGCCAAGATTTTTTACATCAATCTTCATATGAGGGAGGGCCTGTACTGCGTCTGAATGAAATAACATATTATTGTCATGTGCAATCTTTGTCAAGTCTTTAATTGGTTCAATTACCCCTATTTCGTTATTTACAAACATACATGATGCAATGCTTGGTGGGATACAAAAATCATTGTCTTTCATTTCATGTATCTTTGTTTTAAATTTTGTACAATCAATCAATCCATTTGAATCTACATTAATTTTAAAATCTGATTTAATAGAATGATGTTCAATATTAGAAGCAACAGAAAATCCATTACACATCACCCATGAGTTTGCTTCTGATCCACCAGACGTGAAATAGATTTCGTTTGGTTCTGCCCAAATCAACTCCGCAATCTTTTCGCGTGCTTTTTCTACCTTTACTTTGACATTACGAGCCGCTTCATAAGAACTATTAGGATTATAGAACTCATCCAAATTTTCTAGAATGACTTTCTTTGCTGCTTCACAAATGGGTGTTGTAGATGCATTATCCAAATACGCCTTCATCTTATACCTCCTCACCAGTTGCGCTATCAATAATTTTGTACTCTGTCATCCATTCGCAAATATTTGGTACAGTTTTAAGTAACGGCAAATTATCTGCGTCAATCCATTTATTTACTCCATTGTGTTTGAAAATTAAAATATACTTATCTGTTTTCATATATACACCATCCTTTAATTAATTTTGTATTGTTTATCCTGTATTATTATATCATGCATTTACAATTTGTCAACCCATTGCATAAAAAAATGGTGGGCAATAACCCACTATTTTATTTTGAGAAATATACTCCATCTACATATAACATTGGCGTACCAAAACTATGGAATGTATGTATTCTAAAATATACAACATCTGCAATTCTATGTCCAGATAATACATAATCAACAACTTTATATTGTTCTTCTTGTGGCATAACATATTGATAATATGGAGCAACTGCAAAATGATTTTCAGAATTCAATACCCATAATCCACCGTATTCGTCACAATGATTAAGAATGGCAGACAATGTAATTACTTGACACTCCCATGATGTGCTTCCGGCTTCACAATACAGACATTGGGCTAATAGTTGTTTTTCATAATCTGTATATTGTGTATTTGTATCTACAAATTTAATTTCAGACACGTCGCAATATATATTACATTTTGATAAAATATCATCTAGTTCTTCTTGCTTTAATTTTTCTTGTTGCTGCTCGAAAATTTCTTCCTGATATAGTACTGCCTGTTCATAAATATTAAGCTTGTTGATTGGCGGGTTTGTTTCTGATTCATATTCTACGATTAAAGGTTCTTTATATAAACTAGCATTTTCTGATGCTACATAATCTTTTTTATTCAATATATTGATAATAATTACAAATAATAAAAGTCCCAAAATTACAATTACTTGCTTCCACTTACGCATCATATCACTCCTAATAACAAAAAAATAATAACCCATGCTACCCGATCCATTGATAGCACGGGTTATAATTTACTTACATAGTTCTTGCTTAAGATGTTCATTTTCTAATTTTAATTCCTCTAGTTCATTAACCATTTGCACAATCGAATACAAGAATGATATCCCCGTTGGATTACCATTTTCGGCCTGAATTCTTGTGGCGATAATGTCTTTCAACGTTTTAGTATCCATATTTACCTCCTTAATCAATATCTGGATGATTGTTGAAAAAATTAAAGAAATAAGTTTCGTCTGCTTTATTATCACAAAATAGTTCGAGATAATCGCCCTTATCTCCAAGTAGAGCACCCAGCGCAACATATTGAGAAAACTCAGATTTAAGGTTAAATTTATCACCTTCTGGAGAAGTCAAATATACATTTCCAGAACATTGCTTTACAGCATAAAGAAAATCATTGATTTCATTAATGTTTTTAATTCTCATATAATCCTATCCCCTTCTTAATATTTTTAGCCCTACGTCCGCAGAACACGACAGCGCTATCGCTAGTTTTTTACAGAGATAACAGTACAGTCATGAGCTAAACCATACAAACGTAAACATAACTAATAGGGCTTACTGGTCAGGATGGGGAGTCTCGAACTCCCGACCCATTGCTTAAAAGGCAATTGCTCTGCCAACTGAGCTACATCCTGATATTTTTATTCACCAACGAGAATCCACAAAAACTTCTTTCCCCATTTTACTTGAAAGAAATCCAACTCATTAAGTTCTCTCCAAAGGTCAGGTCTATTTCTGCGAACTTCACTAGTACTTTTCACAATCCCCGCTTCAACTAAAATACGAGGAAGAAATCTTTCTTCTGTCAAAAGAGTAACTTCAGATTCGTTCAGAGCCCAATCTTCCAGACTGGAACCGAAAAGTTCTGCGGGAGTTCCAACCAAAGGAACGCCAACAATTACGTTTTGATACATAAGCCTACTCCTTTCTAATAAGAATTACCTTTATTCAGTCAACCTGTAGCAGCAGGTAGTAATTGTGAGACTTATACCATTTTTCTTCTTCGCATACTTGTTGGAAGTATCGCCGAGAATCCGCGAGAGCGGTGGAGCGAGTGACGAGGCTCGAACTCGCAAAAACCTCCAGAGTGGAAATCTGGCATTCTACCAATTGAACTACACCCGCATATTTTGGCCGTTACCGAGTGGCTTCATGTGGTCAGCAATCAGCCACTCAGCAACTACATTACAACCAAAAGTTAGAACGGACTCAATATGACCAACTTATTCAGTCCATCCTTATGAAAAAATAGGATTTCATTTTTCTCCAAAAGGCTTATCTGGGGCACTTGCAATGCTAAACAGAGGTGCGATAAGACAATTATGTGTTGATGTTTTTGTGAAAGATCTAAGTTAGGACGCAGGAACCATCTCTTTACAAGATAACATCAAACCTACGGGTAGAGCCTCCACAAACACCACCTAACGAAGCCTTTGTTTCATCGGCTGGCATATTGATTATATGGCTCAAATGCCAAAAGCCATGGCTGGGATGGCAGGACTCGAACCTACGAATGCCAGAGTCAAAGTCTGGTGCCTTACCACTTGGCGACATCCCAATATAATTTACTTCTTGGCGAAATTATCTGTTGTAGAAGTAATAAGATTATCCAAGCACTCAACACTATCGTGGTTAAGATTGCCAAATATTACACGGATGCAGTAAGTTGCACATTCGCATCTCTGGTGGCTGGTACCCCCACTCCGGGTCGAACGGAGAACGTGCCCTAATCTGGAGCCTCAATGCCGGGTATAAACCGGGTGTTTTACCATTAAACTATGGGGGCATATATTATAGTTATTAAATACTTAACCTTAATTATCTTGGTTGACCATTCTGTGAACTTTGGTTTAAGAAGGATTTAATAACTATAATTTCACAATTGCCTAGCGTTTCAGGTACTTTTTAGGATTGCTGTTTTGATGTTATCTCAAGTAGTGTCCATTCACGCATAGTCCATTAGTACCATGGGCTATAGGACTCACTCCAAGTGGCCGGATTCACCTTTCATATCCCACACCCTTGAAGGATGTTTACCATTTTTTATACCGTCGGCACACATCAAACGGTGTGGTAATGATAGCAAGCGGAGCCGTGCATGACTCCAATAGATTCAATAAGTGAGTAATAGGTTTATCCACCATACAAGGTACTATTTCGTTCTTATCTTTTCTATTTGCACTACTTACTACCATTTGGCGGGATATATAGGTCTCGAACCTATAGCCTTTCGGTTAACAGCCAAATGCTCTACCATTGAGCTAATATCCCGTAGATATGAAATGGTAGACCCAAGGCTTCATGTTCTACCTCGCTCCTTTTACCACGACTTTTGCGTAGGGAGTCTTTGTCATGTTACTGTTGACCAACATTGCACTCCATCCGTGCCAGATGACCTCGTTGCCGAATCGAACAGCTCTAATGCCCTTTCGAGCACCGTGCTACCATTACACTAAAGGAGGATGTGGTAGGGGCACCGGGATGTGCGCCCGGACGGATTTCTCCACAAGTTTTTGAAACTTGCGCGGCTGCTAATTACGCCATGCCCCCATGTAGACGGTAGTTTAATGACTTGCCAAGGTCAATTAATTTTGTACTGTTTATTTTAAAAATTTTTTAATTTGATATTTTTGAATTAATTCATTAGCTCTTATATAGTTCCCACCTTTTCCCGTTAAGCCAACAGACATCAAAGCTTGACGAATGTTTGGATATTTATTAAGAGCATCAACAAGAACCTCGTCAGATACAATTGTCAATCCACTGTTCATATTTTTACCTTTATAATTATCTGTCAATGCATGGCAATTTGGGCATAATATCTGTAAATTATTTAAATCAGAATTTATTTCATCGCCATCTATATGATGAACTTCTAAAGGTATCTTCTCTTCTTGCCACTTTTCTAGTCCACATCTCTCACACTTATATCCACGTAATAATGCAATCGCATTAAGAGCGTCAGCAGTTTTAATCTTTTTCCCATACCGAAATCTAGAATAATCAAAATTATCTTTATTCCATCCTTGCCCAGTAAAATGAGATGTATCTAAATTAAGTTCGTCTATCATTTGATGTACTGCACGATATGCACTTCCATTTTTTGAAGCGTTATCATATCCTATTTTCCTTGCTAATTCTGCATAACTCCTACTTTCTTCAACAAACTGTTTTATATCTTCTTCAGTAAACTTTTCCCATCTTTTCATTTGTAAATCACCTAATCTCTTTAATTAGGTAATTCTTATGTACTTTGTTGATTCTTTTATAAAGAATTACTTTTACACTTTAGTTCTTAGGTCAACCAGCCACACATTATCTTATCGCATTCCATTTGTTCGCGTGGTGCGGGATAGGGCACTCGAAGCCCTACGCATTGCTGCCTGGGATTTTAAGCAAAAATTTTCATTCTTGGACTATCTCATTATCTTCAACTTTACTTGGTCAGATAGCGGTCGCTCTTGCTAGTTATTAAGTGGATTAACCACTCTAGTAGTCTCTACACCTTCCTCGGATTTATCCAAGGCTTGGCTCGCCCTCCGTATCCCATTACTTCAGCCGAATTCAACCACTTGTTCGATATACATTTCTGTATAAAGGGGACTCATCTTTATTGACTCTCCCATATGTCTACCTGTTCCATCAATCCCGCATATCACAGGGCAGCTTTAAAGTGATGCCCAGCACTATATTTTGTATTTGCTACTTACCAGCCACGAGGTCAACCTATGGGCTTTGACCACTCACCCAAACCTTTAATCGTGGATTTTGTAAAACTTTGTGGGCTCCACATGAAATATTATCGGTCACGCTTCTATGCCCTCTTTACACCTTTAATAAACGACCTTTGACCAAAATAAAACTTTGATCCTTGAACTTTAAGTCTTGAACTTTCAGCTTTAAGCTTTACAGCAGAATTATTATTAATATCATATTATTCTTTAATATTAATACTCCTGTAAGCATGGAGTCTTTTTATGTATTCAAGTACATAAAGTTTCGCAGCCACTTTCTTTAACTTATTTATATCACTCTAAGTGGCGAAAAGAAGAGATAAGTAGTCGTTTAAGGTTTTCGGTAAGCAGCAAATATTTTAATTAATACTCAAATTCAATAACAGTTAGTGCGTTGCTGCAGCTCAGAGCCGCATCAACCTCTGCATTAAACTCATTGATTTCAGCATCAAGCTTTTCCATAACCTTTACGATATTCATAGGATCTACAAGATCATAAGTGTTATTGTCGATGTAAGTCTGACGCAGAGTCTTCATTGCATCGCTGTCAACTGCCATCTTAGAATCCTTAGGCTGTGCCGCAATTACTGCCAGAACATACTGTTCGGCCTTCTTCTCAAGAGCCTCGCCGCCATTGCGAACAAGTTCGTTCTGTGCGGCTGTATACGCCGAATTCATCTGACGCAGAAGATCACTCTTAAACTCCATGCCATGGTTCTTCATTTCGATTGCTTCGGCAACCGAGTATTCATTGTCGCCAATCTTAACCTTAGTTGTCGCATTAGAAAGAACCACCGCTCTCTTCATTGCATCGCGACGAGCAATAAGATTAGTCGCCTTCTGATAGCCGCTACGCATCTTATCCTTGAAATTGTCAACGGTCATACCATTAATCTTTTCTGCAGAATGCTTAACTGCAAGAACATAAAGAGTTTCATGAATCGCCTTAGCAATGCGAGCATCCATAGTCTTCAGTTCAGCAAGGGCCTTATGAATTGTCATTTTCTCAGTCGTCATTTTTGTTCCTCCTAATAAATTTTTAACTTTAATTTTGTACTGTCTTGAACTGTTTATATTATATCATAAATTTTTTATTTGTCAAGAGGTTTTTAAGAATTTTTTGTAAGCCGCCAAGATGCTTCGAACATCGCCTTATTGAGATCCTCTACGAACGCAGAAGACAGTCTATCAAGCTGCTTATAATACTTCCGCATGACCTTGCGCTTTACTTCCTGTTCGCCATATTCCTTGTCGTACTTGTCGCCACCATAGGGCTTAGACGCAGCCTTGAAGACATCATTCATAAGATACTTACTAGGATCGAAGCACAGGCTCTTTGTCATACCCATTGCCTTTGCAATCCGGTTAATACAGTCATACTTTGTACCCCGCAGCTCTCCAATCGTCGTGCCATCGCTCAGGTGATAATACTTAATCATTTTTCTTGCTCCTTTTCAATTAATTTTGTTTTGTGTCTATATTATATCACGTTTTTCTTATTTGTCAAGAGGTATTTTAATTATTTTTAGCTCTAAAACAATAAAAATCTTCACAAAAACTATTATAAAATGCTATATCTTGGTGCGCTTCCTTTCTCTTTCAATTGTCTTTTCAATCTCAGCCAAATCATCTTCTACCCCGCATTATAACTTGCGCACAGGATTGCTCCCTCTGGAAATAAGTCCGTTGTTCCAACCAGTGTCACTTTTACATACTCTGGTTTTGTCCAGTCCAAACAGGAGACACCATTTTCATTCATTTTTCCTCCTAAAACTCAAAATAACTATCGCAGTAATCACATTTTTCCTGATATGGCGAACAAGGTGCGCCGCATCGAGGACAAATTGTGCTATGCTTTCTTTGCTTATCACTATCTAACAGGAGTTTTTCCCAAACACCGCCATTATAAATATAATAGCTATTTGAATCAATCTCATAAGCAATTTCACCCTTGATAGCATCTTTATAAAACCAGTCTCGATTTGTAAGTATTTTGAGGTGCGTGTTAGTGCTCATCTTTGTCCTCCAAAATCCACAAGTCTCCGCGCCGACCAACAACATCATAATTTTCAGCCACTTCTGCAAAAGGCACTGTATCATCAATCAAACACTCATAACGATTTCGTCCGCTCTCTACTTTAGCAGAAAGACCGTAACATAAAATCCCGCCCAAGACTAGAGCTAAAGCTACAAGAGAAAACCCTAGAACCCAAACTCTTTCTTGAAAAGCCAAAATTGCTATAAAAAGGGAAATGGCAGCGAAACAACTTAGCACAAGAAAAACCCATGGAGATATAATTGCTTCCATAACCGGAGACTGATTTACAATTATCATTCGCTCTTTTCCTCCACAATCAGAATATCTCCACGCTGGCCAATAATCTCATAATTCTCAATCAGTTCGCTCACTGTGTAATCACCGTCAAAACAAACTTCGTATCGAGTATGCAGAGGCGCGTTGAACTTAACAATAGTGCAAACCATAAGAATTATACTCAATACCGCTGTAACAGAACCTAAAATCACGCTGCCGTTATTAAAAAAGCAAAAGTATAACAGATTGCGGCGATTGTAAAAATTAGAAAAACAAAAGCCGCGCCTTTTCCTGAAACCTGGACTGTGTTCAAAATTTCCATTATGTTGCCATCCACTCCTTCTCTAAGCACTTTTTACAACAATAAACTGAACCGCCGAGAAACTTTGCTTCACTCTCTGGAATAGTTGTCTCATCTATGTCCAGTTCAAAAGCCACAGGATTTTCTTTGGTGTGAAAACCACCGCAGAAGTAACACTTCCGAAAATCTCTGTCTTTTTCAGGGATCATCTTCATTTTAAATTCTCCTTCATTAATTTTGTATTGTGATTATAACACAAAATTTTAATTTGTCAAGAGGACGATTCGCAGTATGTATAAGTGTTTGAATCGCCTCTTGACTGTGTCTGTATTATAGCATGAATTCCTGATTTGTCAAGAGGTCTAGAAATTATTTTTTATGATATATGCCGTAATCCAAGTATCGTACTCGTTCGGTACCTTCTCCCAACCATTCTCCGTCTTTCTAGACTTATTACGTTGTTCTGTGCGCATTTGAATAAAATCCCCTGTATCAAATGGCTGCTTCTGATAAGCTGCTTTAGCAAGTTTATATGTGACTGTGGCCCCTTTGTTTAAGAGGTACATAGTGATCTTCGGAGAATACTTGCAATCCACGTTCATTACATAACCTACATCTTTCTGCTCTGGCATAATAATAGAACAATAACCGAGATATTCCTGTTGCCACTGAATCTCGCTCATCAATGGTACATGACAGTCCTTTGGTATCATACCACATAGTTCCTGTAGTAGTCCGTCTGAATCGGTAATTTTGTACTGCTTTGCGGTTTCTGTACAATACTTAGATAGAATTTCTGGAGGCAATGAGCACTTATCTTTCTTGAGAATTCTTTTTGACCCATATAAATTGTACATATCGATTATGCGTAATAACGTACCGATAGAACAAAATTCTGGAGAAAAGAATCCTAATTTAATTAATGTATCGAATTGAGATTTATCAACATTAGTATTCTCGGTTATATTCTTTACAAGATCCATAGCAGTATTGTTATCCTTTTGCGAAACTTCCACTAGTCCATCTGCAACATTACTCCCACAACCCTTAATTGTATTAATTCCAAGTATGACTTTGCCGTTTTTACAAGTTGTTTTTCTTTGAGATTCTCTCCATGGTGCAAATTCAACTGTAACATTCATCCTTTTTGCTTCTTGTATTGTTTTAACAATATTATCAATATCCCCGTCATATGAGTTAATACATGCTGCGAAAAATTCAGCCGTATGATAAACCTTTAGATACATAGTTATATATGCAGTTAGTCCATATGCACTAGAATGCGATTTGTTAAATGAATACTTTGCAAATTGAAGAATTGTATCCCATAGATCATCAACTTGTTTTTGTGTCCATCCTCTTGTCATAAGACCGTTTTTAAGCTCTGGTTCAATTTTTGCCATTAATTTTGGTTTCTTTTTAGCAGTAGCCTTTCTTAATTCATCAGGATTTCTTAATCCAGCTAGTCTGCCAATTTCAATGAGCTGCTCCTGGAATACAATTATTCCGTAAGATGACTTCAAAATTGGCTCCAAATCTGGGTGTAAATATTCTATTTTTTCTACGCCATTTTTTCTATTAACATAATTAGGAATATATTGTTTACTGCCGGGTCTATACAATGCGTTTGCAGCAGACAACTCATCCATGCAGCTACATTTCATATCCTTCAACATCTGCTTCATTCCGGGTGATTCAAACTGGAAAATACAATTTGTATGACCCTGTGCAAACTCGTTCCACACCTTTATGTCGTTCATGTTAAGTTTATGCGGAGCAATATAGTCATAGTCTTTGCCAATCATATCCAGTACGTCATATATAACATCCAATGTACGCAACCCAAGGAAATCCGCCTTAACGAGCCCCAAATCATCTGCGGAATGCATATCACCCTCTAGAACCCATGTATTTTTATTTTCATTCCATTCAATTGCATTATAATATTCTGCTTCTTTAATGGTAATACATTTGCCACATGGGTGAACTCCGAACGACTTAGGCAGACCGGACAGCCTTGATGCATATTCGAATAGCTGAGGATATTTATCCTTGTATGAATCTAAAGCACCGTTATCAAGCGCTTCTTCAATACTTTCGCCGTCTAGATTCTTTGTAATTTCATTAGTAATTTCAAATGGAATTCCTAGCACTCTTCCAATATCTTTAATTGCGCCCTTTGCCCACAAGTAAGAAAACTGCCCCAATGATACAACATTATCTTCACCATATTTATTAACTACAAATTGTACAACCTTTTCTCTATCATTGGGAGCAAAATCAACATCAAAGTCTGGGATTTTGAGCTCCTTTTTAGTGATAGTGCCATCTTTTAATAGGTCTATTGCACCAACATCAATAAACCTTTCAAAATAAAGACCATACTTAATCGGATCAATATCAACTATTCCACATAAATACGCCAGCAAAGATCCTCCGCCTGAACCTCTCGCAATACCTCTACGCCTTGCAGCATTAACATAACTATGAACCATTAAATAATACCCTTCAAAACCCATTGCTTCAAGAGCGTTCATTTCATATCTAGCTCTTTGGATATACTTTTGTTGTATCTCTCTAACGGAATTAAAATCAACTAGTTTTCGTTCAACATATGTACCATCTTCTGCGTAAATCTTATCAGTCATATATGTGTTCCATTGATCAATATTCCACTTCATAAAGCCTTTTTTCTTAAGCCCATCATTACAAAGAAACTTTAAATACTCTAATTCTGATTTATATGGAGCTGGTACTGGAAAATGTGGAATAATTGGAGCAGAAAGTGGTATAGTATTTTCGCACTTATTCGCAATTTCATGAGTAGTTGCAATAGCGCTACTTGTGTACTCCATAGTGGAAACGCATTTTTTAATTACATCATCTTCAGACTGTAAATAACAATCATCGTAAACTTCTCCTGCCTCTCTAGAACTACCAACTTGTACAAATACACTATGATATTTTTGATCCTCTTCACGAACATAATGAGCATCACATGTGACAACATATTTAATTCCAAGTTTAACAGCTAAATTTATTAGTTTTTTGTTCAGTTCTTGCTGTTCATCCACCATATGTGCCTGATATTCTATGTAATAATCGTCGCCAAATAAATTTTTATATTTTAACGCAACTTGTTCTGCTAATACTTCATTACCATTTCTCAGAGCTTTTGCAACTTCTCCCACCATACATGCAGACATACAAATCAGTCCATCATGACGGCTTTTAAGCATTTCAAAATCAATACGAGGCTTACCGTAGTATTTATGAAGCGTTGATTGAGATACTAGCCAATTTAAATTTAATCTTCCTATTTCGTTTTTTACTAGTAAAATTAAATGATAATACCTATTGTCCTTATCGTTCACATTTACATCATCACAAATGTAAACTTCGCACCCATTAATTACTTTAATTCCTTCTTTTGATAACTTGCTATATGCTTCTACATTTGAATATAAATTACCATGTTCTGTTATTGCAATAGTGTCTTGTCCAATTTCTTTAAGACGAGTTGCAATATCTTCAATGTGCATCATTCCGTCCAAAAGGCTATATTTTGTATGTACATGTAAATGAACCATTATGACACCTCGCGTTCTTTATATTCTGATAATTTAATATAGGTCTTATTATTTAAAATAATCGCTCCATTTTTATTTAAACAACGTTTTACATATTGATATGTAACAGATAAATATTTCGCTAATTCGGTCAAATTTGGGAATACAGTTTTATTTTCAATACATATAGCCGGTATAACTTTTGCATTCAACAAGCATACATTGATTAGATAATTTAATCTATAATCATTATCCAGATATTTTTCATCATATAAAACCCAATGTTTTCCGCCAGCAGTTCTAACGGGGTTCTTTAATGCAACAGTTACGCTACCTTCACATTTGATATTATACTTTTGCATTGCATATTTAATGCAACTAAAAACTTCTCCTGTTTCCACGCATATTACGCATGTTGCCTTTGGGTTATTTTCATTAGCAGACAATCCATTACTTTTGCGAACGTTGCTTAAATGTTGCTTCATTTCATCTGTCCACCTATGGTTATAATTTGGATTATTTTCTCCTTGTACTAATTGTGCAATTTTATCTCTAAACTCTTGTGATTTATATGGGCCATTTTCATCTGTGCGAATAGCTATCATCTTATTTTTAAATTCTTCATCTTGCCACTGCTCTTTATGTATTTTTGACTGCTTATCTCTAAATTCTTGAGATGGTTCCCATCCAGATGAGCCTTCTCCTCCATCTGTTTGATTTGTTAAACGAAAATTTGTATTTTCTCTAAACCATTTGACAGTGTCTTTTTCTTTTTGAAACGCTTCATCTTCAGTTAAATTTTCATAAATTTTCTTAACGGTGCAATTATGAGAATTATACATATCAGTAAAAAATTTATTTCTATGTGAAACTTGCTTATATCTTTTTCCTTTCCCCTTACCGACATAAAACACTTCTCCGGTATCAACTATATACCATATGTACACATAATATACTCTATCTTCATCTCCCATTTCTCACACCTCCTCCATTAATTTTGTACTCTCAAAACGTCTTCTCTTCAATTTGCTTTAAAATACTCTCGGCTTCTTGCTTACAAGCTAACAGGGCATCATTCTTATCTTTCTCCGCTTGTTCCATTATATAATTTACAATTTCATCTTTATAATAATTAAGTGCTCTTAAAAGATACTTCTGCATCTCTGGGTAGCAAGCATTATAACCACCGGAATCCCCATAATACCCATATGACGCATGAAAATATACAGGGATATCATCACCCCAAATACTATGGTCGTAAAAATTAAATCCATATTTATCATTGCGAGGGTCTTTCTCTCCAATAGCAGTAAGACCCTTAGCCTTATTAAGATTGCTAATAATCTTGGTTGTTATATTTTTTTGTTTGTTATACTTTTCAATACAGGTCATAGTGCTCCTCCTACTTTCACATTACTTTTCTTTCAACTGTTACAATTGTGTCATTATGCCAACCGCCATGCGGAACAAGCAAAATCTCTTCAATTTCAAATCCATATTTCTTACCAATGCCGCCGCTATTCCAGCAGCAAGTAATTACAACACCATCTTTCTTAACGATTCTGCCAATTTGCTCCTTTTGTTTGCTCCAGTAAGATGCTTGTGTTGTTTGCATATTTACTGTTTTGCCAAGTGATGTATAACATTCTGACACTTGACGTGGAGAGTATGGCGGATCATACAGAACAGTATCAATAGAATTATCTCCAAGCATCTTCAAAAAATCCAAAGCATCCATGTGGTAATCAGTATCATATTGTTCATCCAAATCATTGGTAATGGTTCCGATTTTACTATCATTAGCGAATGGATCTACAATAACCCCATATGCATATTTGTTGATTAATTCTCTAATTGGTTTAATTTGAAACGTCTTGCTATTCGGCATAGCCCACACACGATTAATCTGCATTGTTGTCCTCCATTAATTTTGTATTGTATTTATATCACGATTTTTCTGATTTGTCAAGCACTTCATAATCATCGATAATCATTTGTGCCACTCTTTTCCCACCATAATCATTAATACTGCATTTTCCAACAACATTAAGCTTAATTTCTTCTCCTGATGCTTCATTTGCCAACTCCAGCAGTTCATCATCTTGCGAAAGTTTAAACTTGCAATACTTTACGCCATCTGCAAAAAATGAGATAGAATTTTTATCCTTGCCCATAATAGCAATTTCATCTGTAGAGACCGTAACACCTTCTACTGCGACCAAAGGCTCAGAAATCCCGTTCCCCCAAACCCATTGGTTCTTATCAAGTGTCTGAAAGAAGTCTGCATCTAAATCATAAGGTTCAAAAATAAAATCAACATAAATAGTATCGTCATATTCAATATGATTAAGAGCTTCATTAAGTGCCGCTCTCGCATCTTCAAGTTTATTTTCGTCAATATCTATGCCAAATGCACCTGAATGGCCCTGTGCGAAGTTAAACAATCCAACAGAATTTACCAACTCTTTAAAATCTTTCACTGGAGATCCATTATAATTTCTCGCAGAACCACCAAGAACACCATCCTTGTACTCTTGAAGAAGTATGGTCGGCTTCTGTGCATAATCACATAACTTCATTGTTGACAAACCTACAATGCCACTATCGGCACCATTTGCAACAAGTATAACAACTTTATCATCTGGATTAATCTCGTCTTTGAGGTCATTATACAAAGCATCTCTCATCTTATCTTGTTTGGCTTTAATATTCTTACAGAGTCTCGCTGCTCTTGTATAAATATCTTCATCGACCTCAACATCACTTCCACGTTTCTTATACGGAAATACTTCATCTGTTTCAATAAAAGCCCTAAACACGAGATTTCTATCCTCAATTTCACCGATACGTATCATACTGTTCAGAATAGGTGTCCAATACCACGAAATAGTGTGTATATTCGTAACCCCTTTTGTACTAAATTCTTGTGCTTTTGCTAAGGCTAGTAAGAATTTATTTTTTACATTCTTAATGCCCTCTTCAATATAGTATCTTGTTTGCGAATTACGTATATCCATAACATCACTGATATTTGCAAAAGCACACAAGTCTAAGAATTTATCTGCATAATCACAGATATAATAATCGTCCAATGCCCTTAAAAATTCCATCACAATTCCTGCACCTGAAAAATCTTTATCTGTGTAATTTTTGCTCATTTGATTGTTAACAATAATAGCCTTATTTAATTTTGCTATATCTTCAGCTTCATGATGGTCTAGACAAATGCAATCAATACCATTATCAATAAGCTCGTTAAATTGCTCTGCATCGTTTGTCCCTGCATCTGGCACTATAAACAACTTCGTACCTTCAGGAATGTCAAAGTCCCCATCATGTATCTTTGCAAGACCATGTGCTTTATTATTGTTATGTAAAATATATCTAACTTGATAACCTTTATCTAACATCTTAATATAATTATATAACATTGCGGCACTTGAAAATCCGTCAGGGATCGCTATCAACGAGGATAGCGACTAAATCACCCCTTTCAAAATGCTTCGCAAAGCAATTGATAGCCTCTTTCATATTGGCAAGGTTATCATAATCATTTATGCAACTTGAATCCAGAGAGAGATACTCCTCTGGATTCTCGATGCCTCTATTGAGTAGAACTTGCTCAATCAAATTTTCTTTGTCGTTTTTGCCTATAAGTTTATACTTCATTATTATCACCTATGAAATTATTTTAGTTGTTTAATAACATCTTCTTCTGTTATTAGACCAAGACTAATAGCCCCCATAATAATAGAACCATCATTTTGTTGTTGATCATAAATAAATTTCCATCTATATCCACCTGCAGTCTGCCTTTTCCCTTCGCATACCTTTTTGACATCTGAATGATTAATACTAGTTTGTCTCTCGACTTCTCTTGTAGAACAATATACGATATTCAATTCAAGACATAATACAGGGAACTTTTTTGAGCATTTTGCATATTTTTGCGCAAGCTTGGCTTCAATGTTTAGAGTATTCATAAAACTACTTCCTTATTCCACTTATCAACCCATCTATAAAACTCTGCAAGCTCTTCCTCCGTGGGTTGAGTATTTTCTAGCCCATATATGCAACCAGAATCGAAGCAACATCCATCAAGGTCTCCTACCGTTTCAACCCAATCTGGATACGACATCCAGCCATATTCGCAGCTCTGACAATACTTTATGACAGGATCAATACAACGCGTAGGCTTTTCATTTTTCATAATATCACCTCATTAATTTCGTGCTGTTATACGCCAATATAAAAATCTGGCGCATTCTTATCGTCATGATATCTGTACGTTAAATATCCATAAAGCCTACCGACACATCCATAACCACCATTGAAATATTGCATTTCATATATGCGGTACGTTGTAATCAGCTTCCATGCATAATCATTTACAAAAATTGCCTTAACAGAATCATATCCGAAATTATATTCAAATTGTCCCACACGTGATAAAATATTCTGCAACAATTGATCTTTTTCTGCCATATTGCCCTCCTTAATAACTGTCATAAAAATACGCAGTATCATCTGGGTGTCTCCTGAGCCAACGCCGCAAACATCGCAATCCTCTTAAATTCCTTGCTTGATTACGTCTCGTATTTTCGTCCCACTCCCAGATTGTATCCGCTTCCTCTTCCCATTCTTTCTTATGTAGAAAGTACTTAAATGTCTTGATGATATCATCAATATTATCAAGTGTCACAGGAAATCTATATTCATTTGTTACACTTGGATCTACCACTCGTAGAATTGCATTTCTGATGCCATAGCATTTTCTCCAGTATGCCACTTCACATTCACATGGTTCATACCATGATTCATGATTAAATAGGCAGTGTGCCTTTTCATAATCCTTTTCATTTTTGACTTTTAACATAACACCATTGTCTAACCCCATTACATGTCATTCCTTTCTATTTAACTTATCATACTCCTTGCAAAACTCTTCATAAATAGGATACCATTTAGTTGGGTCTGTATGCCCAGTCATAGCGAGAACAAATGCCATACTACGCATGCGTCGATATTCAGCTTCATTGTATAATTCCAACATGCGATGGCCTAAGCTATCAACAACCTTGTTTTGACACTCATCTGCGGCTTGTATTGTTTCCATAATCTCAGTACTCATACCATACAAGGTTTCAAATAAATCTCCCCATGTTACTGGCTTATCTTTTAAATCACCCAGTTCATCAATCTTCGCATGAATCTCTTCATTCATCATCTGCTGCCACCTCTCCGTTCAAAGTCAATCAACGCAGTAATGTCTGAAATACTCATCCCATACTCCTCCGATACCTGCTTGATTTTATCAATACTAATCTCAAAATCATCTTTGCATGACCATGCTGTACAGCCATCGAAACTATCATAGCATTTGCAACAATAGCATTTCATGTTTTTAATATCACTCATTGTTTTCTCCTTTTGCAAATGGATCATATTCTGACGGATCTGCTTTATTTGCCCACTCAACCCATCTTGTAACCTTTTCTCTCAGTTCATCATCGAGTAAAAATGGCTCTTGCACAAGAATTAAATTTGGATTCTTCTTCATGATTTCAGCGTTATCTACAATTTCCTCGTAATCAATTGGGAATTGCAACATTTTCGAGTAAACTCGGTCGCCGCGTGAACTAATTCTACGAGTAAATGTCGCTTCTCTGAACTTAAATCTCTCTGTTAAATGCGGATTAAATGTTAAATCATATTTTACAATATAACCAATCTTCATTAAATTTTCCTCCCTAGACAATCAACTTCAACAATATCATTGTCGAGCACATCTGTTTCGTAAAGCATCTTTTCTAATGCATGAAGTTCATTAAAATAATACTCAAGTTCTTTCTTGAGATTTTCTATTGCTTCTTCTTTTGTTTCGCCGTACCCATAAATGCTTGTTATATCAAATCCATGATAACCATTAACATCATTAAACAAATAACAGGTATGTGATTGCCATTTTTCTTTACCATCATTGTGGTGCGCAATTTTCATTAACATGGCCCTCTCCTTTTCCACACTTATTCATCGTCTTCTCTCCTATCATATTTAGTACATTTATGACACTGAAAAATTCCAAAAGGCAGCTCCTTATTCTTTTCTGTACAATAATACTTATAGCTTGGATGGTCAAACACATCACCATGCCAAGTAGTTACATCCTCAATCTTGAGATACTTGCATTCATTATCCATAATAACCTCCATCTGGCGCATCTCTCTTATAATCCTTACATCCTACTGGATTACCATGACATCCAACTTCGTAGACACATTTATGACAATCCATTTTAAACCGCCCTGTCAGCTCGTGAAGAGTATTCCCTACGGCCTCTGGACTGTTTTGAAATCCTACAAACGGAACTTTATCTCCGAGCGCAACATCCTTAACGTCAACAAACTGCTCTGCATACTTACGCGCAGCCTCTTCTATGACTTCTGGATGTTCTCTGATATATTTATCAAACTTATCAACAGCATCTACGTATGCTTGGTATTGTTCTGGTGTCAGCATAATTAGCCACCTCTATATTCATATTCTTGAACCATATCATTTTTAATATTTTCTTTATCACTATCTCCATAACTGATTTGCCAATATTTTTGCAGTTCAATCAAATGCTTAATTTGCTTTTTGCTAAATAGATACAAATGATCAAAAACTACATCAATACGTTTCGATCTATCTGGATGGGCACTGCCGCCATATAGACACTGACAGCTAGAGATTTTATAATTGCAAATTGGGCACTTTTCTTGTTTAAATAATTTCATAATTAATTCTCCTTTAATTCACCATACTTACAAAAGAATTCAGAATCATCTGGGCAATCCATGCCAAGCCTGTCGCAGAAATGCACTCCGCAATCGTGATGCCATTTACAGTCCTTGCATCTAACAATTAGAACTGCGTCAACAGTAGGAGCGTAGTCAATAATATCATTAACTCGTTCAAAATCATCTAAGGTATCAAAGAAGTCCTGACTATATGTATGTTTTACAAAGTCTGCATCAATTAAACGCATTTCGTATTTCTCCTTTAATTTTGTATTGTCATTATATCATAGAATTCTAGTTTGTCAAGTATATGCTACAAGCTGTTCCCGCATTATTTCATTGAATTTTTTTGCTCCCATATCCGTAGGAGATGCTTTAGATGGAATGTCCAAATCTAATGTGCTATCCCAATAGTAAAGTTCCACTTGCCTCATTGTAGCAAGTGATTTTAATAAATCCAAATTCTTTTTTATCTGCTCAAATTCAAGACCCTCATCAAGCGCCATAATAATTCTTTTTGGTTGCAATTGCAATATTAGCTTCGATTGCGCTTCGCTAAGATTATTTGAGCCAATTGCAACAATATTCCTATATCCAAATGTACATCCTTGCAGACAGCTTTTTTCTGCTTCTACAATAACAACATCATTTCCATATAAATATTGATAATTGTGACTATATCCATATAGGCTGCTTGATATATTGCCGCCTACAGGATAAAAATATTTACTCATACCTTCTGGTGGCGTACCATTATATCTTGATTTAATTGCAATAATATCGTCTTTTGCATCTTTCCATGGAAAAATTATTGCATTATCTTCTGGAGAAAAACATACATCAAATTCTCTCTGCACTTCAAGACTTATTCCGTCTTTAAGCCAAAGTTCATTTCCAATTTGAACATACTGCTTCAAGATTTCTTCTGGGTATGTTTTTGGTTCAGGCTGAGTTTTGTTAATAATACAGTCGTAAACTCCTCCAAAAAGTTTAGGTGTATTTCTTCGTGGTCTCCAATCATCAGACAAATTAAGAATACGTTTAACTGTCAGTAAAACTGATTTGAAGTCAGCATTCTTTTCTTTACATAACCATGAAATAATATTATTTACTTCACTACGTGCAAAGTCTTTCACAAGACACGCATCATTATTTTCAAGCCTAATTGATATATTAAGACCACTCTCTGGTCTATTATCTCTAGCGAATCTTACCTCGCGTGTATTTACTTTTATTTTGCCGCACTCATAATAGTCAAGGAGCTCGACAATTGCATCTGAATTTTCATTTAGTTTTTGCAAGATTTCATTAAGCACTCATTGTCAAGCTCCTTTCTGTATTATTTACTTTATATTAAACTTCAATTGCGGTCTTCTTTCCGTCTCTAGTTTCAGTATAATAATGCCCGATGTTTTCGATGCCTCCATGCGCAAGAACCCATCTTGCTGCATCTGCTGGAGTTTCAAACTGGTCTTCGCAACCATAATAGATATCATATGCGGTTGGCGAATCCTTATATCTAAACGCATTAACAAATACATTTTCTTCGCTTGTCAGTGCTTCCGCAAGATATTCGAGTGCCTTGTCATAGATATTGTTCAGAATGTCAAAGCACCAATCCTCTGGGGTATTGTCGGAATCTACGATATATGTAAGAATAAGCTGGTTCCCATTGCACTCACAAATAGCGTCAAAGCTAGTGAGGTTGCGGTTCTTATCTACGGTAAGTTCAGAGTTGCGGATATTAATGTCGGCATTATACGCATTATAGTCGCTCATTTGATTACCTTCTTTCTCATTAATTTTGTAGTGTTATTATAACACAGATTTGGGGTTTGTCAAGGGGTGATCCTAAAAATCATTACACCATCAGATACAGATACAGATACAGATACAGATACAGAAAGGTTATTGGGGTTATTGGGGTGTGATTTATATTTCTCCTTTTCTTATTTAGATTCAGTATTAAAAATCTTATGTGTAGGTCTACATTTTGCCGTTTCAAAAAAGCTTGAATGTTCTGGATCAAAACGACTGAGATATGCAATTCCATTATCTCCAGTAGTAAGTCCACGTCTAGCTTTATCTACAAAAATTACACGCCACGTCTTTGTTGGATCTGGAAGGTATAGCTCTTCTGTCCATTCCCCATTTTCTTTTTGTTTTGATCTAAATGGCTTAATATAATAAGGGCTATTTTGGTCAAATTCCAAAGACGGGTACGCCTGTCTGATAAGTACCAGATTGGAAAGTACCTCTTTGATTGCCTTGCTTTGACTCAAACAATCTGCCGTCAAGAAGCTTCTATTTTGACTGTTAATTGCTAACTGCACGGTCATCAGACCAATAACGTTATACTTTAAACACAATTCCGCCAAAGACCTTGTATCTGCAACCAAGCTTAACCAAAAGTTTTCAGATCTATTGTCCATAGATAGTTTAAAAGTGTCCACGCATACAATATCTACGCCATCTCTAAGAATTGCATTTTTTAAAATCTGACAAGTTAAATTGGAATCTGCATCTGCAAGTGTCACCAATTTAATCTTTTTTTCAAAATTCTCTCTAAAATATTTTTTTGCCTTTTGAATAACTTCCTTTTCCTCTTTTGTAAGATTGCCAGAAATTAATTTAGTCTTTGTAATTTTCCACTCATCCAGATATCTCGCACAGAACCATGCTAAAAATTGAATTTTAATATCCTTTATAACGCTTTCGTTTGAAACCAAACAAACTTTATGGCCTCCATCTCCAGCAACTAAGCTCATCAATAAACCGACAAGCCACGTAGATTTACCAACACCACTTGCTGCTGCAAATGCGCTTAATGTGCCATGACGAAGCCCCATAAGCTGCCTACTCAAAAACTCAAAGGTATGAATTGTCTCATTGTTAATATTCTGACCAGCGTTTCCAAAATCAAGTCCTAATTCTTCTTGGTTTGTCAATGATTCCAAAAATGAATCATCAAAATCTACAAAGCTTTCTTCTACGATTTTTGAGCTATTAATTTTTTTTGTTAGATTTGTAACCTGCGCCTCATACCAGTCCAAGATCTGAGATGAATTCATTTTGCTAAACAAATCATATGGAATCACTTTTCTCCCGTTATCCAATGTCATTTCGTCAAAAATATTAAAATTCTTTTTATCCAATGACATTAAGATATTTCTTTTATTTAATTCATCAAAATATGCTTCCATATTTTTGATAGATACCGCATCAATAACATTCTGGATTGCTTTAAACCCACCAAATTCTGCATTAATTTTATCCCTAATTTCTTCCTTCACATTTGAAATGAATGTAATCTCATCAAAATTCGACAAGCCTTTATCTCTAAGTTGTTTCCCTAAGCTAAATAGCATGCGCCCATTCTTTGTTACAAAATCTTTGCTTTCAAAACCGCAATCGTCAAATAATGTAAGGTCGGATAAAAGTATCCCAATACAATTTCCTTCAGTAGTCAATGAGTTTTTCAGAAGACGATTATCATAGATATCACACACTCCATTTATAAATTGATTTTTATCCATTAAAACACATCCTCCAATTCTTCTAAGCTTTGCCTCTTATTTTTCTTAGTATTATGAATTTCATACATCATTTCATTCATATTCTGCTCAATTTTTGGCGCGGATTTCTCTTCTTCCACCACTTTTACCTCATAATCATGTAAACTATTCTTCAGCACTGCGGACAGATACCTGATCTTTGCATACTCAGAGCCGCCTAATCGTCCAATTGCCCCGGCAATATAATCATGATTCTCTTTTAAATATGCCAGAATCTTTCTGTTATCAGCAACTTGATTCCAGATTGCCCATTCACGCCATAAGGCAGTATTGACGATTTTGTAGTTGAATATGTCACAAATTTCATTGTAAACAGCATCTTTTTCTGCTTGCTCTTTTTGGGCAACAACCTTCTTCTCTTCTGCTTGCTCTAAACACGAAGAATTGCAATACCATAGTTTTGCCTTTCCATTTTGGGCGCTAATGGCAGAGTCTCTATTGATAAATGTGCCACAGTTACGGCATTTAACTTGCCTCATTTCCATTCTCCTTTCATTCATATTTCTAAACATTGGAGGAGGCAGAACCTCCACCTCCTCCGTAAATTGTTTATTCAAATACTGCCAGCATCTTCTCGATAGTTGTCTGATCATTAATCTGAGCTAGAGTCTTGTCTCCGCGAATTTCCTTTACTGCCTTCTTCTGCTCTGCTGTACCAGTCTTAAAGAGGCTACGAAGGTTTGCCTTGGCAGATTCTACATCAAACGGTTCTTCTTCATCATCTACATCAAAATGTGGAGAGTCTAAATCCTCATCTTCATCGTCTAGAAGAACTGCTCCCATATCATGAAGCTCCTCTGCTTCTTCCTTTGTGACGGTTACGTGGTCTTCAAGCGATTCATTGTTTGCGTTTAGCTTCTTAGAAGCAAAAGCTGGAGTAGCAGATGCTGCCTTAATTGCAGATTCTACGGCATTGATAAACTCGTCTGCCGACAAATCGATCTCATCGACAATGCTAGAAAATCTTGATTTCGCATCGGCAACGAGAGAATCATCTCTAAACTTAATCTTGCGATTCTCAGAAGTTGTAATTTCTCTTGTCTTCTTCTTCTTTGTTACGGGATTTGCTTCGCCAATCTCAACCTTCTGAATACTACGGTCATAATATCCAAAACCAATTAGGTGGCTAATATCACGAATACTATTAAAGTATCTCATAGTCATAGATGCAGTAAGCTGAGTATAAGACGCTCCAGTGAACAAATCCGTTTGGTCTCTTTCCTTTACGTGAGAAGTCCACCATACACCTACTCCCGCATTCTTTAGACGAGTTAGTTCCTTTTTTACAGTGTCCACAACACGATCCATGCCACGTCCGAAACCGCCTTCTACTCCATTAATACTTGTTGCTGGTCTAAAATTCTGTTCGCCCATGTGTTCTCTGTTATAGGCAGAAATTGTATACTGCTCTGCAATATTAAATAGAGCATCGAGTGTGTCTAGAATAATTACCTTCAACTGTGGATAATCTGTATTCTTATTCTTAACAATATCATCAACAATTTCCTTAAATACTTTGAAAGTAGGAACGTGTTCTGCTGTAACACCGTCAATTGCAGCTACACCATCCTCGTCCCCAAGATCAAGCAAAATATAACCTTCATCTCCAAACTTCTTCTGGCACACATGATACATAAGACTTGTCTTACCAAATCCACTTGGCCCCATAATACCAATCATGAAATTTTCCATTCCATTATTTACTTTAATTTTCTTACCAAATTTCGCCATATTCTTATCTCCTTTATTAATTAATTTTGTGTTGTAGGGAGAATTAATCTCCATACTTATCAAAGCTCGTCATCAAAAAGATCGATATCCTCGTCCTCTTCGTCATTATCTTCAACCTTCGCCGCAATCTCTCTTACAGGCTTCTGGTTCATATCATCAATTGTATACATAGTAGTTTCAGATCCCTTAGTGAAGCCACGACCCGGCTTGTTGATTCTAATTTCCTGAATTCTATCGCCATACATCTGACCACCAAGATCCCTAATAACGTCTTCTAGAGAGATAATTCCAAAATCAATATTATCTCGTGTATCTTCATCGAGGTCATCATAAGAAATATCTACTTTTTGTGCCCCATTAATCTGGTCGCATGTTAGTACGATTCTACGAATTTCTTCATCTTCAAACTTATCAAAAATTTTCTTCCATCCCTTTAGCTGCTTCTTTCCCTTATCGTCTGTTCCGAATCTCATTGCAAGAGTGATTGGGCAATACCAATTCTTCTTTGTATTTCCATCGTAGAACGGAGTCCAACCATTAACAATTGCGTGTCCTGTTTCGTCATAATCATCTGCATCAACGCAATCCTTGCCGAAATAAAAATCAATGTTGACTTCACTTGAAGATTCAACAGAATCATCTACTCTGTAAATCTTATTCACTTCAAAAGTTGAATAATATCTATCATTCTTTTCGCTATATGTATAGGTTACGTTACCGTTAACTCTAAATTTTACATTTGCAATCTTGTCACTATTGACTAGCTTATTTACATACTCACAGAATTCAGTGCCAGCAAGAAAATGCTTTCTTTTACTATTAGACTTAGCAATAGCCTCAGCATCACCGCTATCTTCTACGTCCTTACGGTGCTGATATGTGTCGAGATCTACCGTCATGATCTTGAAACCTGCCATTTTTTCAATGATATCTGGATTATTTCTCTGATTCCAAGGAACTTGGAAAGTTTCACCCTTCTTATTGGCATCCCCCTTGGTAAATCCGTAGATAACATTCTTCGAATCATCAACCCAACGTCCTGCATTAACTTCTACCAAATGGCTTGAATCACCACATACAATATTAAATCTTGTTCTTTCCGACATCCATCCGCTGTCGTAAGTTCTCGATTCGAATCCTTTAAAATTTTCCTTATCCTTTACTTTACGTAGATAACCTACAAATGAAAAATTATTGCTCATTCTTATATCTCCTTTTAAATTAATTTTGTATTGTTTTAATCATAAATAAAAAATCGCTCATCGAAATTTGGGTTCATATACAAATATTTTTCTAATAAATCCGTTCCAACATATAATTGCGGGGTTTCCGTTTCACATTGCCCACAATATAAATCTACAAACATATTTTCTGTTTTATATTCAAAACGTGTCTCATGTATATCCCCGCATCGTTGACACTGCCAATAATATTTCTCGCTCATACTTACGCTCATGTCCAACCCGACATCCAGCTTCCCCCTTTCTGCAAATATGTTAGTTACAAGGGCACCAGACCCCGATCTTGTGCCCTTATTATAACACATTTTTCCAATTTGTCAAGACCTTTTTACAATTTTTATGCTCATCATTTCTCCGTTAATTTCCACCTTTTCGTTGTCAATATCATATGAAACAATATCATCTTTATCAATATAAATTGCCTGTCCACGCACACAGAACCCCCATCCTGCTTCCGTTTCAGGTACAAACTTCATTTGAATATGTTGTTTACCAAAGAGCTTATGCTCAGTATGGATGTCCACATTTGCCCCCTCTATTTCGTTTAATGCTTTGATTAATTGCCTCATGTTTTTTCTCCCCTTTTCGTCTAAAGTTTGTACTACTATTATACTATACTTTTCCATAACATGCAAACATTAGTTCGTATATTTCTTGCAATGTCCTAAGTAATTTTGTACTGTAAGCATTTGAATAATGAGCAACATAATTAAATATATTGCTCGTATTTCTGTGCTATCGTATCAACATAATAGTCTTCTGCAAATCCATATTGAATTGCTAATTCTTTTCCTTTTGAAGTTTTTAAAAACTCTCTAAGCGCTAAACCTGTTTCCTTTATACCAAGTTGAATATAATAAAACATTCCAGATGCGCTAAGATTCTTCATGGTTAGTCCTGGTATATCTAAATACTCTCTGAATATTTGAATACGACGATAGAAATAACGGAATTTTTGATCGTCAGAATCGACACCTCTAGTATTTGCTCTTTCCTTGTAAAGTCTTCCTTTGCCTTCTACTTCAACTATTCGCATTGTATTGCCATAGCTCATGATCTCTGTTTCGGCAAAAGCCTTTGGTAACAATTCTTTTAATCTGTTAGTCATATAAAATTCTTTTCCATTAACGCACAGCATATCGCCTTGTATACATTCTTCTGAAACCGAATATATATCAATCATATTTTTGCCAGATATACCCTCCCAAAGTAGTTCAACTATGGCTTTATCTGACCAGTTTAAAAGTTGCGCTTCAATATCATCAAGTTCTTCTCTACTTAATAATATATTTCCGCTTTTATCAATGAGATCCACAACATCTGCCTTTGTAATTGATTCATATTCATTTTCTCCACGCATTAAACGTGAATAATGCTTCAATATGATGGCGTAATTTAATAATGAATTTACAGATTTCGCTCTGAATTGCGCAAACATATCCAATATTTCTTCTCTTGTAAATTGTGACGCATCTTTATTTAATTTTTCTTCAAATAGTTCTGTCTTTCTGAAAACCGCATAAAGGCTAGTTTTTGCAACTACCTTACTCTTCAAGTATTCTTTTATAAATGCCTCTTTTTGTTCTTTGTCAAACATCTCCTTTTCACTCCCCTATGGTTTACATTATACAATACAATATTAATTTAGTCAAGATTATTTCACAATGCTATCAAGAATATTGACTGCCTCTTGCTTCTGGCTGTCAATTGCAGAAACATATCTCATTGTTGTAGAAACATTTTCATGATTTAACATTTCCTTTATAACCTGAACTGGAACATCATGTGCTGCCATTTGAGTTGCAGCAGTTGCTCTAAGTTTATGAACTGTGATATGTTTATCGCTCACACCATCTAGATACTTCGCCAACAACATTTCTACATTTTTTGTAGACATTCTATTGTTCCATTGAGAAACAAATAATGGCCCGCTTTCTTCTACTTTAAAATAATCTCTTCTATCTTGAATCCAGTTTAATAAAAGCTGTCTCATATTTCCGCCAAAACTAATCAACCTTTCCTTTCTTCCTTTTTCAATTACCTTAATTGTATTTGTCTTAAAATTGATATCTTCTACATTGATCTGCACTAATGCAGATTTTCTAAGACCAGTAGAAATAAACAAAGAAAACATACATAAATCTCTATTTAATAATCTTTCATTTGCCATTGTTTTAATGTTTGAAAACAACTTATTGATTTCGTTTTCTTCAAGAAATGTAACCGTATGATCTGTTTTAACTTTTGGTCTTCGAACTCCTTCTACCGGATTTTCATCAATATAATTAGAATCACTTAAAAATGAAAATAATTTTTTAATAGCTGAAAATTTTGTAGCCAAAATGCTATCACCGATTCTAACCAGCTCTCCATTAATTTCTTTAGTACGTTGTGAACTAATAAATTGTTTGATGTGCGTTGAATTTACATTTTTATAATAATATTCATCTTTATTCCCGTTTGTAATATAGTTCATAAATTCTACATTATAATCAATATAATGCTCAATAGTATTATATGATCTATCATCTTCCTCCATGTAATAATAAAATTCTTCGAAAACTTTAGGCAAATATTTAAGTTTGTCTTTAATTAACTTTTGTTTATTTAATTCAGCTTCAAGTCTTCCGTTCATAATTTACCTCCTTAATATTAATTATGTTTTTGATATTTCCATATAAAATATACAATCGTAATGAATATCCAGCCTACAATCCTTCCATTAAATAAGCTCACTAAAATCATCAATACGATATACCAAAACGTTCCGTTGAAAGTATCTACATACTGATTTTTATCTCGTGAAGATTTAACCCAATTGTCTACATCCTTTTGGTTATATACTTGCTTAACAATTCTAACCAAATCTTTATGCTTTGCACTTATTCCAATCCCATCTTCATTAACGCAGCTGTAAACGCCATTATTATACATTGAATCAACATAATATATTCCTTTCAGATGATAGATTTTATGATCTGCTTGACATTCTATATCGCCATCAAGATATAATTTTGTCTTGTATCTTCCGCTCAATTGCTTATCTGCAAGCCATTCATTAAAATTCTGATTAGCATAGCTCATTTAATCTCTCCTTCATAAACCCAATATTTCCCTACGACGCCTTCCGTACAGTTCCAAGAATCGTACCAGCTATGATCACACAAATAGCTCATGTGGTGCACCCCAACATGAGCAAGACATCTCCCGTTATAAATTTTTGCAAATTCATATGCCTTATATTTTTTACCATTCGCTTTCTTTGGCTGTGATTTTTCTGTCCAGCCGTTTTCCTTAAAATATATAGTATAATTTTCTACAGCTGTTGTCATATACCCAGTTTTAATTGCATAATCAGTCAGTTGCTTTAACACATCTACCCATTCTCTTCCCTCCGCTGCTGCGATTGCTCTAATTACACAATCATCAGTATTTTTTCCTTTTGGATTTGCGTTATAGTATACAAATGCAGGTTCTCCATTATACTTTACCTTTTTATACATTTTTGATACCTCCATATAATCTTTCTTTCCTGTCAATTCGTCTTTGCTTTGTAACCGCTCTCTGTCTCCACCAATCATGTGTTTCAATCTTTTCTAAATAATGACATTGCTTTTGTAAACAATTCTTCTTTCTAATTTGCCTTACCGTCATACAACACCCGTGCAATTTACAATAAGCTGCACAGTTTTCAGATTCACATCCGTATAACGTTTTCATTCAAATCATCCTTTCCTTTCTATGATAATCTTACCACATTAATTTTGTTTTGTCAAGAATTTTGAGAATATTTCGTCAACTCGCCATCCTCTTTTCCATTGCCTTACGATAAGGTTCAAATGCTTCTGCTTCGTTATAATTCATATCATTAAGAATTTTAACTCTCTCACTTTCCGTAAGAATTCTTGTAACTCTAATTCTGTCTGCAATTACCCAAAGCCTATTTCCAGATTCTCTAAAATTATAGAATCCTCCATCTGGTAGTCTATCTGTAAAACACTTTTTAGGAAGTTTTTCTACGACAGAAGTATAATCAATATCTGCCACATATTCTACTTCGCACCAAACTCTCTTGAAGCGTTTTCCTCTTTGGCTTTTATAAGTTCCATTTGCAGACATAAGCCATGGAGCAGAAGGGATTACCGCACCCAAATGCCACCCCGGACGATGTGCAAACTGAGGGTGATATTCAACTATTTCCGCCATAACCCATTCATGCATTGGCGTTTCTGTAGTCTTAGAAATAAAAAGAGGGAATAACTTATTGTCATCCCTCATTTCAAATAACTTATATCCTTTTTTGATAATATGTTTCATAATTAATCTCCTTTCAATTCAAAAGAGACCCGCATTCACGAGTCTCTTTTATTAAAACTTTATAACATTTGCATTATCATTAAAACAATGACACTTAATTTCTTTCCCAGTAAGTTTGTTTCAAATATATCACAACTATTAAGTTCCCACAAACTTCATATATTTTCACCTCTTTCTAAAATTTCATTTACATTCTATCATAAGATAGAAAATACACAAAGACGAACAATTTTCAGTTTTCTCACTCGTCTTTATTTCTGCAAAATCTTTGCAAGTTCATAACATTTTTTCAAGTTTTTATGATTCAGATCGCATTTCAATTCAACCGCCTTCTTTAGTAACTTCATTTTGCGTTTCATATTACGAAACGGCTTGCCAATAATACTCTTCATTTCACACAGCCAGCAAACTTCCGTAGACAAACTATCATAACCATCAAGCGTATAGAAATAATCCGTATACACCGCATTTAATTTATGCCACTTTCCGCACTCGCTACATTTATAACCCCAAGTGCTCCACTCACGGGAGCTTTTAGGAATATTAGTGTAAAAATAGTCATATTCATCATACTCTGCTCCATATGTTGCTGGAATGTCATATTGGATAAGTTCATTGTCTACAATGTTACTTTTTTTCTTGAAAATCATTTTCATTCTCCTCAATAATTTCATATTTTTTAAACAAATCTCTTTGAGGCGCAAATTCTTTTCCAAAATATTTTAATTCAGCATGTAATCTAGCTTTGATTGCGTCTTCTTTATTACTGAAGTATCCTAAATGAATCTATTTTTTATTTACTCCAATTGCTGCTTGCCAATTATTATTAGATTTATTAAAATACACACCAATAAACCCGCTTGTATTATTGGACTGCCTACTTTGATTTATATTTTGTTGTGATGAATTTGCCTCTCGTAAATTATATCTTCTATTGTTAAGTGCATTTCTATCTGCATGATCCATATTTTTCCCACAAATTATCCAATGCATTTTAATTGTTTTACGACTATCTGGTAAACTTGTAGCTAAATAATGATATCCTTTGTTATCTACTGTTTCTGCCCAACAATAATTATTAATTAATTGTAAATCAGATGCGTCAACATAAAATTCACTTCTTGTATTTGAAGCAAACCCTATATAATAATCTCCATGTTCATCCGTTAATATATCTGAGTATTCATTTTTCTTTCTTCCATCTTTATTCTTTTCTATAAGCATTTCTTTATGAACGCATCCACAAGAAGTGGTTCGACCATTTCTTAAGCTATCAGCTCTAACAATTATTTTATTATGTTCAGAGCAAGAACACTCACATAGCCATTGTGCAAAATGTTTTTCTCCCCAAACATAATCTTCCGCTTGTTCTATAACTTTAAGTTTTCCAAATGTTTGACCAACTAAATTATTTTTTACCTTAATCATATTCAATCTCCTTATTAATTTCCTTTACTGATAAATGATTCCAACCTTCATATACGTTACCTTTATGTTTGTTTTTACATCAAGATATAATTTCATTGTTATTCCTCCTTTCAAATTAAATTATCTTCAATCACAAGTATATTTACTTTGTGCGTGTAAGCTGTACAAGCATCAATCATAATTAGTTCATCCTTGTAATAATACGGTTCAAAACATGAACCATATCCAAACTCAGGAATACCAGCTTCCATTGCCCAGCCAGTCGAACAGTGCCAGTGGCCCGCTATGATTGTTTTCCCTGTTTTGTTTAGCCCTTTCATTGTAAGATCAAGTGGATTTTCCCATCTTGCAGTTTCCCAAGCAGAAGCATGAGCAGTTCTCCAATCTGGATTATACTCAAACTTTCTATTTCTTATATAATATACAGAATAATTATCATTGCACTTTAGGGCAACGAAGCTATGCACGAATATATAGTTTTCTGTTTCATAGTAATCAACCATTTGATCTAGCAACGGCTTCATCTTTTCAGTTGCAACCATGCAAGCGGCATCCCAGTTTTTTGCTTCTGGAGCCAAATCCATAATAGTTTTTGCCGTACCATTTGACCAGTCATGAGACATAGGATAGCGGCGCTGACAAAACTCTTCGAAAAGGCTCTCGTGATTGCCTTTGACAAGTACCTTATTTGGTACATTCATTAAATAGTCTAAGACCTGTTGACTTTCATCACCCCTATCAAAGCAATCTCCACAAATTACTAGCAACTGTTGCTCATTCCCAGACTCAAATCCAGCTTTATCAAGCGCTTCTTTCATAGGCGTATAAAACGAATGAATGTCTGATACTGCAAATATTTTCATTTCCGTTCCTCCTTAATTTTGTGTTGTTCCTTTAATACAATCCCATGCATTGGATAGCGCGGAATCCTCATCTAAATACTTATTCACACACCTTCGATACTCATATGCCATTTTATCAGCTAACTGCACAATGTCATCATAACTCTTTTCGCCATACCATTCATCGTCGCTAAAATGTTCATCAATGTAACACAGACAAGTATCTCTGTCAAATTCATGCTCTTGTTCTAGATATGCCGTATAAAGTTCGTCTTTTGTAAGTTCAAATTCGTTTCCATTTCTAACAATTTTCATTCATCTTCCTCCTTAATTAAACCATTTAATAGTCGGACTTCCACTAAACCCCTTTTGCCAGACATACCAACAATACGCTACAGCCGAATCCGCTTTTAGATTTCCATTCTTATCCTTTTTAAACTCTCCATTCTTGGCGCACCCAATACGAGAAATAGAAACGTAAACAATCTTCGGTGGATATTTCTTAAACAATTCTTTTCTGCCTTGCCCCTCAAGGAACGTTAGCTTAAGGAACATAGCGACTTTATGTCCGTCTGTCACAATATCCATTGCGTGTTCGACAAATTCTTTTGCAAGACTATAAGGTGGGTTTGTGATTATGTCCATATTTCTCGGATCATTAATACTAAAAAAATCTACATTTCCAATACCATATCCTCTGTCAATAAGGTCTGTTGCACATACTGTATGCCCATGACTTTTAAGAACTTCCGCAATATGGCCTTGTCCGCAAGCGGGCTCCATAATCACCTTACTAAACTCCTCAAGTTCAAGTAGCATTTCTACTGCACTTGGAGGGGTGGCATAATAATCATTTACTTCTCGTTCAGTTTCACTATGGTTGCTCGCACCATGGCAAGAATAAATTGCCCTGCTATTTCCTGTCCAATCCTTAGCTGCCATAAATTATGTCATTTCCTTTCTGTTATTCGTCAACTAAAATTACTGTTTCTCCGTCTTCAAACTCTTTTCCACATATATCACAACAGTGTCCATGTGGGTCATAAAAATCTTCTGTTGAATCAAACCATTGCCAGTAATCAAATTCTGCCTCCTTGCGCGGTTCATCTCCTTTAAAACATTGTTTACAAATAATCATAAATATCACATCCTTATATTAATTTTGTATTGTTAATGTTGGTCAAACTTAACAGATTGAATTTTCTTATTGAAACACTTTCTACAGATACTACAAGTGATTGTTTTATCCTTTTGATTAGGACAACCAGTTGTCCCATTTGGAAACTCAGGATTCAAAGTTTTGTCCTTGAAATCCACATAAGCAACCGGTAAATTATGAGGATTTTCTACCTTCCAACCAATATGCCATGCAGAAAATCTGATTGTAAGGTTATCTGGCAAGTCTCCGTTCTTATCAATCCATTCATTTACAATCCAATATTTCTTTGTATATGCAAGGAACTTAATATCGGTAAACGTCTTTGCCAAGTCAACCATCCCAACAAAGAAGTCCGCATCAGGAATATCACCGCAATCTGTCCACCTAAACAACGGATACGGACGGTGCTTGATCTTAAATTTTACTTGCTCCCAAAAGTCTACCGGATCTGTATTGTATAGTCTCAAGTTTCTTGTATATGCGGCCTGTACAACTGCTATTTGCTGTCTGCCTTTCATACAATAGCAGCCGCCGTTTCTACATGGGGCATCTTCGCGACAAGTACAAACGGGAAATGCTAAGTCATTGCACAAAGAGCCTGTCTTACTGTTGTGGTCGCTTATATGTACCTCGTTTGTCTTTACTGAAAGATAATTAATATAGTCTTCTCTGTCCATCCATACTTTATTTTCGTTTGTCTTTTTCATAATTGTACCTCCATTATACATTAATTTTGTATTATTGTCAATAGAAAAGGCGTAGATTTCTCTACGCCTTGTTCTGCATTCGCAATCTATCTTGAATCCTCTGCCAATACCAATGAATCCGGCAAAGTCTGTCCCAAGACATTCTGTCGCTGCAATAAAATACTTCTGTTCTAAGGTCATTACACAATTCTACAATGTTCATTTCTTTTTCTTCATCCGTCTCCCAAAGATGAATCCAATTTCCCTGCACAAGATTTGTGAACAGGTCTTTGCGAACTCTCTTTGGAAGCTTAAAGCAATAAATGCAAATTGCATTAAACATTTTTGGGTACTTGTCCAAAGTTTCCTCCCAATTTTTAATGCGGAAAAATTCATTAACGAGTTTGTAATACTTTTTACGAGTCATTTAATTTTCCTCCTCCAAAATCCAATCATATCCAAACCATTTAATTTCATCATCAGAAAATCCAATAGCATCCAAATCTCTTCGTGCAATCTCAAGCTCTACGTTTCCGTTATTTGTACAACATTTAATTGCATTGTCAAGCAGTTCAAGCGCCCTTCTGTATGTGATATATCCAGGATTGTTTGTCTTGTCTGGCGGAATTTCATTCCCATCTTCGTCTTCATCACCTTCAACCCACCAAGATGACCACATATTGTAAGTCTCGCTTAATCTTTCTATCATAAACTCTTCGCAACAAGAATCTTCGACATATGCTCTATAATCAGGATCTTCAATTTCTTCTGTGCTATGCCATTCAGAATAATATCCGTCAAGCATATCAAGAATTTCCTTTTCAAGATGTTTATATGCATCGTCCCATTCGATACATAATTCTCTTTCAAAACAATTAACATAATATTTAGTTATCATTTAATTTTCCTCCTTTAAATTAAGGGAACTTTATGCAAGTCCCCTTTTAATTTTGTATTGTTTACCAACTGCTACGATATGCCAACATCTGTGTTTCAAAATCCGTTGTCGCAAGAACATTTTTAATAATTTTAATTGTATCTTCAATGTCTTGCATGTAATATTCATCATATTCCGTACTTCCAAAGAAAAATCCTCTACAAGACGGAAGCAATTCCTCTGCAACTTCTGGGTTAATAATTACCTTGCCGGGTTCCATACAATCGACCCATTCCCCATCAACATATTGCTGCCCATTTTTAACCTGTCCAATCATCATAATGCTACCAGTCAGAACCTTATAGCATTTATCAAGCAAATCTTCAAGAATTTCCTTTGTGCATTCATTGTGATAACTGCAATCATCTTCTCCGTCCTGTACGTTTTCCACAAAGAAATTGTGGATCTGATTTGCCTTTCTCCAATATCCAACTTCCTCCATAATGTGGCCATATCCACATTCATTAGTAGAATGGAACGGTTTATAAAATTCAATTACATCCTTACTAGGAAGTTCACTTTCGTCAACATCACACCATTCCTTAAGTGTACAATTTGCATATTTACTTCCTTCTTTTTTTGCTTTCAGCCAATTAAGATAACCCTCAATTGCACTCACCTCGCTTGCAGTAGTATTTTTGTAACGAGGCATTCTGTAAAGATAAGAATCCAAACCCATTTTTAAATCCTCCTTTAGTATTTTGTTTCTCTTTCATTCATCAACCAGCCAACACCTTTGCTGTGGTTTTCATCAAACCAATGCCAAATCTCTTCTCTATGAGTTCCTTTGCCCCAGCCTTGCCAATCGACATCAATGCATTCATCCTCGTCAGTAGGTACATCTTCAAGTTCGTCCCACATGGCTTCAAGAAGCTCGTCGTCATATTTGTGGTAAATACTCATTTATATTTCCTACCTCATCTTCCTTTCATATTCATCAATTTGTTCCATACTCAACCATACAGGTTTCTCTTCAAGTTCATTCAAAATTCGTCTCATGGCTTCAATGTGCTTTTCGACACTCTTGCCCCACAGATATTTTGTGCTTCTATTTCCACAGCCAAGATAGTATTCACAATCTGATCTCATACGGTCAAGCATTTTGTATTGAAATTCTTTATTCATCTTAATCCTCCCTTAAAACCAGTCACATGCATCACTACACATCCAATAATATAAATCATTAACATTTTTAAATTTAGAAATATCTACATCAACACCTCCGTAAGATACACTAACAATTGGATCGTCAAAAGAAATAGCAACATCAATATCATCACTTTCGCAAGCTACAAGGAAACAAGATGCCGTATCAAATTCTTTTGTAATAACAATCCCATCTACATTTTCAGTTTTAATAATAAATTTAAACATTTTCAAACCCTCATAATAAAATTAGAATCCCTTACAATACAACCAACGCCATCTTTCGATACTCTTTTAAAACATCTTCCTACAACAAAATCCATACAAAGCAAATATTTGACATTCGGGACTTTTTCAAATAGCTCAATTGTATCTTTGCAAAAAATTTGTGTTATAGGCTTAAAATTTTCATCATAGCAATCATAGAAATATGTTGTCATATAATCACTTCCTTTCAAATATCACCAGTAAGTTCCAGTGCATTAATAATATCTTCCAAAGTAAAATGAATATTCATCTTAATAACCCTCAACTTTCATATACATCCACCACAACATCCCCACTCAACATTATCATTAAACACTTGATCAATTTCTGCTGCATATTTGCGGAACTGTTCTGGAATTCTCTCTACATCAATTTGCCATTCACCTTGCCATGCCCCCTCATAATTTGGCGTTAGACTACCACCGCTGCTCCAAAACGGTCTGTATGTCGGTTTATCTTTAGAGTTGAAACCATAACCAAATGTAATTTCCTTTCCGTCAATCTCAAGTGTAAGCTCCCCACTGCACAGGTTGGGAAATTTCCCAGTGTAAGAAACGAACCTCACATGAGTAATTTCATTGTTGTCACGATTAATCAGCATTTTATTCTCCTTTCATCATCTGCTTAATCAGTTCTATTGTCTGATCGTCTCCCAGATAGAAGCCATCGCTTTCAATCCGTGCCTGAAGATTACACACTAACTGCATAGCCCTCCGGTCGTCACCCGTATACAAGTATGCCTTGAGCATATTACAAAACTTGTCAATTCTCTTTGGGTCTCTCATTGTTATCTCCTTTCAATTTTCTATTCTCTCGAATAAGTCTGTTGCACTTTGCTTTCAGCCTTTTGACTTCGGACTCAAGATACTTAATCTGATCCTCATAATCAAGTTCCATATCCAGCATGTTATATGACATTTATTCTTTCTCCTTTCAAATCACACAATTTGCATGGCTAATTGCTCCCTTATCTGCACTAAATTCCCTTCCGCAATAAGGGCAGATACCAGTATGACCAATCATAATCACGTTGTCTTTTGCCAAACTTCTTTCTCTTGGATAAGACACATTACAATAACTAAATTGAACATAATCTTTATAATGCAACCCGCAAGAGCTAACATTACCTGCAACATCTCCACTTGTCTTTTTCGTCCACGTAGTATCAGTAATCCCAATCAGCGGCGTAATCTCATTCTGAACATAATTACGGAATACTTTGTACAAATCTGTATTACCATCATTCCCTTGTGGATAGACACGTCCTTGCACAAGAATGTTTTGTCCATAATGGAACATGCAGCGATAAATCTTACCGTCTTCCCAGTCAGTAGGTACATGGTCATGAACAAATGTGATAATCGACGTTGCATCAAGCATATAACTCACAGTACCTGCGCAGTACATACCATGATAACTGTTTCCCATATGTCTACGATTCTCTTTATCAATCGTATGACAACTCGCCCAGTTTACGCCAAAACTCATAGTTAAGTAGTCAATAGGATTCACACTGATGAAGAACTTTAGCTTTCGCTTAAGACCGCTAACCATGTCTGCATACTGGGCAAAGAGCTTATTATACGTTGGCGACTTATCAACTCCATAAAAGCCACACATTCTATTAAATGCGCGGCTTGTTTTCATGCCTTCATGAATGTTATATTCCGGCAAGAACTTCGATGTTACATCTGCCTCAATAGTTGGAGACGGTGCTCGACCAAACGTTTGCACAGCTTGTACAAATTTATTGTACGCATCTAACGAGGCTTGCGTCATTCCATTACTTGCAAATTTGCTTTGATTATCAGAGGCAGTTTTCAAAAGCGCAACTGTTTCTTTGTGCATTAAATCTCTTGCCTTGATTGACTTTGTCCCTATTCTAAGATAATCCTCCAGTGCCTTACCTTTTTCATCCTTATACTTAATGATAACTTTATCTGCCTTGACATTGACGGGAAATACATTACAGAGCTCAAACACGTCCCTTGCACTATTTTCTCTTGCAAGTTCAATGTCAATCATCATGCGCATATCTCCCATGTAATGCTCAGATTTCTGTAACAGCTCAATCAAGTCTTTCTTGTTGGTGAAGTATTCATTAAGCATAGTGCAAACGCCATGCTCACTATTTCTATGATTGTACTTAGTGAGCAATGCCATCACATCATCAACGAGCTTGTCGGTGTCACAATACTGACCCCATGCATCTTTCAGGTTTGCCTTTGTAAAAGTGGCGTGCTGAGCTACTGGAGTACTAGAATCATCAACGAAATCAGAATCGCCCCACATCCACTGTCTGTTGTCTTCTTCAATCTGGTATACAACTCTACCCAACGTATCTGACATGGCGCTTGCAATCGTAACAGTTCGACCATTATATTGCTCCATCCCACCGTCATATCCATATGCATAATTACTAGAACAAGTCCCCAGACCTTCTCTTACAACTACGCGATCTCCAACATTGTATCTTGCCATAATTTAGTTCCTCCTTTAAGCATACAAGCTTACAATTTTGTCTTTGATTCTTTGCATTGTTTCGTGCGGCATAACGTCTTCTGCTGGATTCCATTTACTATATGTGCCGTTCCAAATCTTATAAAATTCATTATACTTTTTTGAATATACAACCGTCCAACTATTGCTATAACGACTAACTTGAAAGTAGTCAACAATATTCATTGCGTTTACGATTGCAACAATGTTATCTCTCCCCTTGAGAGTATACAATGCAGTTCCGTCTCTTTTTTGATTTCTTTCTTTGAAACCAGCATCAAGAATGCGGTCAACAGTAATAATATCATCAAAGATGCCGGGATATTTCATGAAGATGTCTTTGAATCCATCCATTCTTGCATCAATGCAGCATTTATATTGGCATCCGTCCCTCGCTTCCTTTGAGTTGATGTCATAACTGCGACACCATCCTCGGCGGCACATGAGTTTCATTTCCTTTTTGATGGTTGCGACATAGCTGCCATCATCCTGCAATACATATTTGATTGACTTTGTTTGGGAATCCGATTCTCTTAAATTTCGGCATCCAATACACGTTGCAGAAGTTGTGCCTTTGAGCCTATGTTCCTTGATAGCTTCTTCTGTGTTCTTAAGAGTAGCGCCGCAAGCAGAGCATTTGACAAATTTACTTCTGTTATCTCTTGAGATGGAAACAACATCGGTTTGCCGCACGCTCTTACCATCTACGATGAAATGCGTTTCGTCTTCCATTTCACCGTTCTTCCATACATAACATCCGTCGCCAAATTGTCTTAGCAAAAGTTTCATAATATACCTCCAATAATTTTGTATTGCGTAAGATAAGGGGCAAATGCCCCTTGCTTACTTTGACTTTTCTTCAAACTTGTCGAACCATTTGTCTATTTCATCGAACTTCTTATTTAATCTTTCTTCCATTTCAAGTAGCGCCTGAAGTATTACATCAACCACCTCTTGCAACTCTTTGTTTTCCATTCGCACCAACCCCTTTTGCCTTTATTATATCACCTCTTTCTCAAAATTCAATATGTCATATTCAACAAATTTTCTTAGCCGATTCGCACAAGCCCACCGAACCTTTCTTTGACTGCAATGCTGCCAAACTCACTGAAGTAGTCAATGGTTTTGTTCCATACATAAACAAGGGCATAACCTTCCTTGATGTCGGCATTGTCCATTTCGTATTCCTCCTGATAATCCGATACATACAAGAAATTGTACATATCCATTACTTCACCGTCAATCATTACAGGAGTATGAATTACATGATACACAAGCGCATTGTTTTCCTTTTCAAACTCCTGCACCTTTGCAGTAAGTTCCTTGTCGCTGCTGAACTCATACAAACCTCCAGTCGGTTCAGAAAGCTGCACCTCGCCTCTCTTGAATGCCTTGATACACGGAGCAAACAGCCCAAGCTCTTTCATGCGGTTAATTGCCTCTGCCTTTTTGATTTCTTTTGATACGTTCATATTTATTCCTCCCTTTAATTTCGTATTGTATTTTCGTTTCGTGTTAGTTTGCCCAGTTATAGGACAAACTATTTTGTTTAGTCTAAAAATCCACATGCATTTGCAATCATTGCAATAATTGCAAATACTATGATTGTTCCAATGAGAGCAATAATTCCGTCTTTTGTTTCGTCCTTTCCGAATAGTAGTACACAAGCAATGATAATAAGTAAAATAACAACCATTTGTTTACCTCCCTTTATTAACAAGACCTATACATTATTCGTAATTATTTTACCTTTATTATACTGCTGTGTCAACTTGCTTTACATTTTAATTATTGTTCGGTTCAATCATAATGTCGAAGTGCTCAAATTCTCCATCTTCATCAATGCGGTCAATTTCCTCACTGAGATACTGGAGAAATTCCTCTTTACTTTCACAGATGATACCAGAAGCATTTGCCTGACCAATGTAAAATGACTTGATGTTTTTCATTTTACTTTACCTCCCTCAATGTAATATACTGTGCGTCAAGCTCTCCATACGAGTATTCTTGATGAAAATTGACAATTTCATAATCAAGATAATCATCAAGCTGGTTAATATTTTCAAACGAATTGAATAATTTTTTTGTATCTGTTCCCCAATACTCGTGTTCATATTCAAGATACACAATACAAAGCCATGGCTCAACAACATCTGGCGCAATCTCAAGGAATTTTCGCAGAGTTACCATTTACTTTACCTCCTCAATCAACAATCATTTTCAGCTTATCAACCTTTGCCTTTGCAACTGTCTTTTTGCGCTCAATCTCTGCCAACTGGAGCACCGCCGCATCATACTCCATCTTTACCTTTGCATAGATTCTGGACTGAATAGCGTTTGCATAGTAGCTCATGTCTTCGACATAGCAATACAGTTTGCCATCCACGGCAATCTTGCCATCGCGCAGTTTATATGCAAAATTATCATACGGCATATGCTTTTTATCGGCACATTCCTTTGCACTAGTGAATACCTCACCAGTGTCAAGACACATGACTGCCTTTCCTTTACGACGATCGCTCTCCACAATGTACTTAGCTTTGATGATAGTGATGTTTTTCATGATGTCAATTTCCTTTCTGCCAGTTAGCAATAATTTGTTTTGTTGTTAGATATAGTTATATACGTTACTGTCAACCATGACGTCAATTACATTTTCGAAAGGAATGTCGGGGCATTCCATAACGAATTTGCCGACTGCCTCTGCCTTGGAATGTGCAATCGTATCATACCAGCACATAATATTATTTTTATCTACATATTCGACAACATAATACTTGCTGCCATAATAGTCATCATACATATCATCAATCCAATCTGCTGCGGCACTGCAATAGCTTTCCACATAATTGAATTTGTCGTTTTCCGTTGTCCTTTCAAGAATCTTGCATGCTTCCTGAATACTCCTTTCCATTTCAGAAAGCACTGTATACTCAGAAGTTGTATGTGCTTTATAGTAGCCTATACTAAGATTCACTGCGGCGCATCCCACAACAGGAGCGATTTCACAAATATCTGTAAATGAACCATATTGCTTTTTGTAGAATTCCTTTGTGACGAACTTCTCAAAGTCATCATTCGCGCATTGATAAAAGACCGCATCATTTGCATTGGCGCGGTCAAATTCGATGATATAGTTGAAATCGAGCTGCCTTGCCAGCACCGTTTCTACAAATTTACCGGCTCCAATGCAGCCAACTTCTTCTTGTTCACACAAGAGTACGCTACAATTAAATTTCTTTATCACTTCCAAAATTGCATAGCATCCATTCTTATCGTCTCCGCCAATCCCTTCTGGAGAAGTCACAATATCTCCATCGTCAGAATAAATAATTGTCTTAACCTTCTGCGTGTGTACAGTGTCAAGATGACTAACCAACAGAACAGGGAACGTTCCTTGTGCAAATAAAAATCCATCTTGACAAATGACTTTTGGATATACTCGCTGAAGCTTTTGTTTCATAAAGTTCTTTGTTTCTTTTTCGTTCATTCTGTAAAATTTTTCAAGAAGTTTCTTATCAATCATAATATACCCTCCAATTTAATTAGTTATCGTTATAACGATACTCACCAAAATATTTCTTTTCTGCCTCTTTTCTGGCAATGATGGCATCTTCTTTGTTTGCGAATCTCCCTAAATGAATTTTCTGTCTATCAAACCAAATATATGCCTCCCATTTCATTCGCGCCTTGTCCCATGAAACACCGGTTTTGCCGCTTGTGTTATTTTTCCCTATCGCATTATTCATTTGGTTTTGTTGATTTGTTACGAGCCTTAAATTTACCTTTCTATTATCAACTTTGTGATTTGGCTTTGGCGGATGAGAAATGTGATCGACTTGAATATTAGCGTCAGTAATTCCCATTACTAATCTGTGCAGATAAAGATTTCCATTGTCGTCTTTATGCACAACATATCCACTTGAATCGTAATGCCAACAATATTTCTTTACCAGATTATAATCTTCTTTGTCAAACCAAAATGGTTCCCCTTTCAATGTATACCCGATTGCATAATCTTCACTGTGCAAATCAAAGCGATTTTCTTTCTTCTTTATTTTTGAAATAATTTCCCTTTGTAAGCATCCACAAGAAGTTGTGTTCCCAGATTTTAAGCTGGTTCCTCTGACTTGTATTATCTTATGATCTTCACATGAGCATATGCAATTCCATTGAGCTATACGCTGTCCAGTGTTTGGATTAATATAATCATCGGCTTGATTGATTACAGATAATCTTCCAAATGTTCGTCCGGTTAAGTCCTCCTTCGCTTTTACCATATTCATTTACCTCCCTTAAATAGCCTGTTCTTCGACGTTTGCCTCGGAGCTTTCTTCTTCATCGTCTTCTTCCTGTGCTTCCGCTTCTTCAAGACAACTATCACATAGCCAGCGACCATGATGTTCTTCGAGGTCTTCGCTTCTAAAATATTCTCCGCAATCATCACAAAGAGCGTAATTATCTTCAAAGCAGTAAGGGCAAATATCATCGTCAACAGACGGCACATATATCATGCGGTGATTTCTGTAAAACTCGTCGCAATCATGGCATCTGTGATAGTATTCACTCAAGCACTCGTCACAGACGTACTCTCCGCCAGCGACATAAGTTCCCTCGCCGACAAAATATTCTTCGCAGCAATCGCACCAGTTTACGCAATCGCTGCAATACGGCTCTCCGTTGACCCAACGAACATCCTCTTCGTCGTCAATGACACAGCCGCAATTCTGGCATGTATAACGACCTGCGCAGCAAGAAATATTACCTTGTACGTCATGTTCTTCGCCGCACTTGATACAAATCGGTGCATGACCAACGGTGAAGTATTCTCCATTCTCGCTTCCCTTCGGACGAGAAAGTGTGCAATTACTGTAGCTCTCATAGTCTCTATAGTGAGTGCCTGCTGACAGTACATAGCTACTTGCTGCACTTGTTCCCTTTGAAACTGTCCACAAGTTCGGGAATCCAAAAATCTCGGACATAATTTTTTGAACGATTTCTCTGTAAGGAGTATAAGCTCCGCCGTTACTGTCGTTATCTTGCGGATACAGTCTGCCTTGCACCAGCTTTTCTTCGCCCCAGTGGAACATTTGGCGGTTAATCTTAGGCTCGTTCCAAAACTCCTTTCCGTTGTAGGATGCGTCCACGGTATAAAATACCATGGAAGGTTTGTCCAGCATATAACTCACAGTGCCAGAAGAATACATTCCTTCATAGCTATTCGGCATATTTCTCTTATTGGTCTTGTCGATGGTATGACAGCTTGCCCACGAATTGCCAAACGACATGGTGAGATAATCAAGCGGGTTCACAGAAAGAACGGTATGCCTTACAATCTGAAGCGGATTGATTGCATCAGCATACTTTGCAAATTCCCTATTGTAGTCGGGTAGCTTATTGTACCCGATGTATGTGAGCAGCTTGTTCATAACGCGGCTCATCTTCTGTCCGTTGTGAGCGTGAATGTCAGGCAACATTTTATTAAATTCACCTGCGGTCGCCTCGTCAATGTACTGGTCAGAGAATTGGTACAGATTGATAACGAAATTGAAGATAGCTCCAGGAAGTTTTTTACCATAAGACGTGCAATAGTCTTTCATGTCATCAGGCATGAATTCCCTTACTGCAAGTGCATTGTCCAAATCCAGAAGCCATTTGGCAAAGTCTCTAAGCGCATTGGTGTTTGTCTCGCGTGCAAAATTGTGGCTGAATACAATCATGAATTTGCCTTTGAGATAGTTCGGATGCTTCTTGAAAGCGGTGATAAGGTCTGCCTTGTTTTCTGCCCATGTGTCAATGATCCTGTCGAGCGCTTCCTCGGTGTAGTCGTAGTCATACTCATCAAGCAGATGCTTCATGTCCTCAAGAAGCATTTCCTTTTCTTCCTCAGTGATAATTTCTTTTACATCCATTTTATTTTCCTCCTTTTCTTCTGCCTTGAACAGTTTGAAATATTTTTTCGCAACAGTAAATTCGCCGTATGTTTCATCGAACACCTTCATGGTGTGTTCGCCTATGATTTTAGTGACAACACCAATCCACCCCCTCCTGTGATGCTATATGGGGAACCAGGAACGCCAACTACCTTGTCACCAACATTGAACATGATTTAATCCTCCTCAATTTCTCTTTCTGTCTCGCTGTATGTATCAGCGCTGCAATAGAATTCTCCATTCACATAGACAACGTAACGCCCATGTTCACATTTGATTTTAGTCTGCATTGAGTACCTCCTCCGTTACATCAGTCCCGTTGTAGATGATGAGTAGCTCTGTTTGGTCAATGTCACTCACCTCAGCAATAATTTTGTATTGTTTAATTTTCGGGGTTTTCTTTGAGAGCGGCAAGTTCAGCAACTGCCTCATCTCGCTCTTTGATAAGAGCTTTAACTTCGTTTATCAGGCCAATGAGAAGGTCTCTTTGTCCGCCACGACATGTTTTCACTGCGGCACAATTATTGCATGACCTACCCGAACAATCAAAAATAGCATAAAGAATGCCGAGCTTATCTTGAATGGTCATTTCGCTTCCTCCTCTGGATAAAGTTCTTCATCGAGCAGGATGTAACCCAATGCCTGAAGAACAGTTGAAGCTTCATCGGGTTCAATTCCGTTGTCAATCAAACACTGTTCTGCCTTGCTGATTCGTTCATCATAGATAGCTTCCTCGTTTGCAGTTCTCTGAGCTTCTGCTTCCCTTGCAAGATTGTCAAGGCGCTGATTAGGTTTGTGCATAAATTCTTTGAATGTCATTTCACATTACTCCTTATTCTCTAAAATTATATACAGAGCATGAGCTCTTTTTGGAAAAGTGAACTTTTCAACTTTCGCTTCCCTATGTTCTGGACGGATATATCTTGTATCGCCAACGGCTTTGTCACCAAGACATTTTCCGTTTTGCCAAAGCACGACTCTGTTGATGTCTGTGCCAAGCGAGTAGAACATATTGAGAAATTCGATTAGGTTCATTTGCCTTACCTCACTCTCACACAAAGTTCGTTATCGTAGAAGCCGAAAGAAACGACTTCACAATTCTCAAAGTCGTGGAGTTTCGGGTTCCAGAAGTTTCCCTTACAGATACAGTTCAGATTATCGTCATTGATGCAAATAGTTCCATGACCATCATACATAGCCAGAAAATCTTTGAGTTTCATTTACCTTGCCTCCTTAATAAATTTCCCTTAACATTTCCATTTGCTCCTCCGTAAAGATACGGCGAAGCCCTGCATATTCCTCACCACAAGCAAGGAAAGTTTCCCTTGCAGAGATACTGTCGGTACTGTAGCCGAACTCGGCACAGAAGTCGCTGAAGCTGTCGTAGCTGTATTTCTCTACACAAGCAAGGATGTCATACTCAGTAGGAATTGCGTTTGCCTTGAGTTTTGCAAGTTCTGCCCTTGCCTTTGCCTTTTCATGAGACCTCAGACAATCATAACTTGCCTTATATTTCTGTTGAGCATAGGTTCTCTCGGAAGCTTCACTCACCTCTGTGCTACGCAGACTGTCCCAGAAGTAGCTTGTGTATTTGCCTTTGGGAGTTGTGATGGTGAACTGATACTTGTTGTGCGGCTTGGTTTCGCCCAACCAGTGAGAAGGGATTTCCCTTCCAACAAAGTTGATTTCCATTGTTGCCTTGCAGTCAGCAAGGAATGATGTCGCTTGAGCTTGATATTCAGTCATTTTACATTCTCCTTTCCATTTGCCTTAAATGGCATAAAGTCGTCTGCCTTCGAGGACACCGCACAATTCGATCAGGCGGCTTTCCCTTAAAGAAAGAAGCCCTTTCCTGCCACAGATGTCAATGATTGTGTCCTCATAAATTGCATCTGCCTTTGGGAACGCGGCTTTAAGCTGGCGCATATATTCATTTGCCTTCATTAGAGCACCCCCATTTCCCTTAATACGGCTTTTGCTGCGGTTGTGATATGGTCGTCATGGCAGTTGTACTTGTCGTACCAGCCGCAAACAATTTCGCTTGGGATGGTTGCGTGGATGCAGTCCCATGCAAGACGAGTGCCGAAGTCCTTGTAGTTTCCATTTGCCTTGAGTCTTTCGGCATACTCAGGCAAGTTTGTGATTTTACTGAAGTTAGCCTTGATGAAAGGAATTTCGCTTTTGAGTTTCATTTGATTTACCTCCTAAAATTTAATGATTTACGTGGATATAATTGTTTGGGCATCACCACCTTCCTTGCACTCCGCCTTACTTGTAAAGCGGAGAGTTGAGTTCAATCTTATGACTGAAGCTCCAGCCCATGGACATAATCAGTCTGCCAACATCAGCGGCAGTAGTTGCTACGAACTCACCCTTGATGGGCAGAGGATTGATGGGACACTTGATGCGGCAAATGCACTTGCCAGCCTCATGACGAACGAGGATAACGAGCTTAACGATACGTTCCTGAGCATAATGTGTTTCGGCTCTTACGAAGTGTTCGGAGTACTCCATGTTGCCGTCAACAATGAACTTGCTGCGATTCACATCGAACCACTTGCTTAGGTTGTCATGCTTGGTGTAGATATAAGCGGTGTGATAGGTGGGCTTGGTGTCGTATTCAGGATTAGACTTGAGCAGAGTAATAGCGTCGTTGTGCACGCGAAGATAACAATCCTTGTTACCATAATAAGGGCACTCCTTACAGCCAATACAATTGGCAGCACCACAGATAGCCAGAGCCTTCATAACTTCCTGCTTATTCATAAGAACCTCCACGTTTTAAGCCCGTCGGCTATTAAA